>Ga0335072_10000186_pt1 | contig 135709 bp, 84 predicted proteins | sample Lox_Sample_21_FD_206725 | JGI IMG/M metagenome (GOLD analysis project Ga0335072, IMG submission 206725) | Soil microbial communities from Loxahatchee National Wildlife Refuge, Florida, United States - Lox_Sample_2.1 | ecosystem: Environmental > Terrestrial > Soil > Wetlands | place: USA...
AACATCCGCCGTTATTTCATCGCCCGGCTTCACCTTCTGCACGTCGCCTGGATTCTTCACCTTGTAGACCATCGTCATCGCCGGCATGAAGCCGGGGACGTCTCCGTGCTTGATGGTGATCTCGCTGCCGGACTTTGTGCGGGGATGACGATGACCTTGGGTGGAGGAGCATCGGCAATGGTGTAGGTGGGTATGATCTTCAATCCACCGCTCGCAAGAATGGGAGGCGCGGTCTCCGCCACGGTGTAGAGACTGAAGGCATCCAGTTTTCGGCCGGGAATGGTGGCACGCTCGAAGACTTCCCACGGACCACAAAAGTCGATAACAACGGCGCCTTCAGAGATAAGGAAGGCGACCGGGATGGACGCGTTGGCGGGAGGGGTGAGCGGGTTGAGCGTCGCGCCTCCCGCGGCTGTGTGGAATGTTTCCGCAGTCGCGCCGGGTAAAGCCAGCGAGCCAACAGCAGTTAAGCCGAGGGCTGCCGAACGTTGAAGGAGCTCTCTGCGATTGATCGACATGCCATTACTCCCGGTTGAGATGGATTTTGAGCGTGACAAAAGCCGAAAGCGGTTGGTTCGGCATCACGACGGGGAATCCAAAATATTCGTATGTGTCATAAGTGTCGCGATCGGTTAGGTTCACCGCCGAACCCTCGATGCTGTAGCGGCGGCCGAAGTCGTAAGAGCCCTGAGCATCGACAGCGGCATATCCTGGCACCGTCACGGTATTTGGCAGTGTGTCCTGGCGAGAGCTGAAACCTGTAACCCCGGCACCGAAGGCCAGCCCCGTAGCAGGGCCGTTCTGAATGCGGTAGCGTACTGCAACGCGCCCACTGTTAAGGGGAACGCGCGGGAGAAAATTCCCTACAGGAATCGCATTGTCCCTCGTTACGGTGGCTTGCGTGTACGCATAGTTTGCAAGCAGCGAGAATGCCCGCATTGGTTCCCACGTCAGGTCGGTTTCAGCACCGCGAGCGCGCTGCTGCCCTGTTTGGATCGAATACAGAAAGTTCGCCGGGTCGGGAGTCGCGACGTTGTCGCGGGTCTGGTTGAAGATGGCAACCGTGCCGGCAAGATGCGCTCTGGAGAGCGCCAGCTTCAGACCGCCCTCCACATTGTGTGAGGTCTCGGGCTTGGGCGCCTGCTGCACGACGAGTCCGAAAGCGCCACGAAAGGCAGTGGCGTATGCCGCGTAGAGGGCCATACCGTTAGCCACTCTAAAATTGCCACCAACACGACCCGATGCGTGGTTGTAGACCGAGTTGGTTCCTTGTTCCCGCTCGCGGAAATCGAGCCGGGTGTACCGCACTGAACCGGTAAGGCTAAGCCGGCTGTAGGTAGCCTGGTCCTGACCATAGACCGCGGTCGTCTGATAACGGTCGGTCTGCGTGAGGGTGACGGGCGTTCCAGGTCCGAACGATAAGTTGTAGGTTGGCTTTGCCAAGTTCTCTTCGCCTACAGGTATTCCCGAGAATCCCATCCCCGAGTAGAAATTGGTGTGGTCGTAGCTCACTCCAGCCAGCAACACGTGCCTCCCACCCAAGCCGCGGAGGTTCGCTATCAAATTGGTATCGAAAGTGCCCTCTCTAACCGGATTTGAAGGCATATCCAGTGTGAAGATCTGATAGACGGGGGGAGCTGGGTCGGGTGGATTAAGTCCTGGAAAGACGAAGCTGCCGTGCTCGTTGGCCTGGCTAAAGTAGTAGCGAGCGCTTGTGTTCCAGTGCAGATTGTCACTGAAGATGTGATTGAGCTCAACGGTGGCCATGCGGCTGTCGAGCCTGGTGTGCGGCTGCCCCACAGGCGCACCAGCGAACGCGTCACGATCGATCAGTCCAGCGAATGCCTCATCAGCGGGAATACCCGAATATTCCAACTGATCGCGATGGTTGATTCGTCCCTGGACAAAGAGGTCTGTCTTTCGCCCTAATTGGAATGATATGGCCGGCTGCACAGACCAACGATCACCACTTACAACATCGACCCAACTGTCATTCCTCTGGTACTCGCCAGAGAGACGCGCGGCGATTTTCGTATTGAACGGAATGTTCAAATCGCCGTAGGGGTCCACGGTTCCGAAGTACCCGCCTCGAAAGCCGAGGGAGCCAACTAACATTGGCTCCGGACGCACCGAGACCACATTGATCAGGCCTCCCAGAGGAGAACCCAGGCCGCCCCCGTACATTGTGGAGTCTGGCCCTTTGACCACTTCGATCCGCTCTACCCCCACAAGACTTGTCGGATCATTTGCAGTGGTCGTGTTGCCAAACATGGAGAGACCGTCGGTATAAATCTCCGCTGGAAAACCTCGGACAATCGGCTGGGTGAAGAGAATCTCCTCAGGCTTTGTTGGCGTGACTCCCGACACGTTGACAAGGGCATCTGCCATGGTGCGGCGGTCCTGATCCTGAATCAAGGTGTGACTGATAACCTCGACTGACTGCGGCACATCAATCAGCGGCGTTGCAGTGCGTGTTCCGGAACTGTCATTGAGCACGGTGTATGGAGTGCTTGCGTTTGCTGAAACTCGTACTGTGGAAGTCGTCGGGCCGACCAGCAGCTTCGCATCAACCTGGAGCGCCTCACCGCTGGCAAGCCGCGCATCGGTCTCTTCAAACTTCCGGAAACCCGACGCGGAGATTTTCAGGTCATACACGCCTGCCGGCAATGATGAAAACATGTAGCGTCCTGCGCTGGTCGTCTGGCTGGTGCTGACTTGCCCGGTCGCTTGCTCAGTCACGGAAACAGTCGCTCTCGAAATGGCAGCAGCTGTGGGATCCATCACGGTGCCAGAAATTGATCCATACGCCTGACCAAAGAGCGGCAAAGCGGAGAAAAGGCACCAGATCATTAGTAGGACTGACTTGGGCTGATCAATGATATTCATTCCTCACGTTCCTCTGGAAGCAGTTCTTCGGAGTCAAACCGAGCAGAAGAGTGACGGTTGGTCTGCCTGAGTATCTAGGTGCGGGGCGATTTCCTGGCAGCGGCATATTGGCCGCTCACAAAATCCCAGTTCACTACGCGGAAGAATGCGGAGACATATTCCGACCGCCGGTTCTGATACTTCAGGTAGTAAGCGTGTTCCCAGACGTCTAAGCCGAGAATGGGCGCACGGCCATTCGTAAGAGGGCTGTCCTGATTGGCGCTTGTTTCGATTTGCAGCTTGCCGTCGCCGTCCAGCGTGAGCCACGCCCAGCCACTACCAAAGACGCTGGTGGCCGCCTTCGAAAACCGATCCTGAAACTGGCCGAAGCTCCCGAACTTTGCGTCGATGTCCTTCGCGAGTTCGGCCTTCGGTGTGTCGCCGCCACTGCGTGACAAGGTCGGCCACCAGAAGGAGTGATTGGCATCGCCTCCTCCCTGATTCCGGATCGCGGTGCGAATCGATTCGGGCACTGTATCCAGGTGTGCCAGCAACTCTTCGGCGCTCTTGCCCGCCAGTTCGGGATGGCCTGCAACGGCCGCATTCAGGTGCTCCACGTAGCTGGCATGATGCTTGTCATGATGCAGGTGCATCGTTTCAGTGTCGACGTACGGCTCGAGGGCGTCATAGGCATAGGGCAGGGGCGGCAGGGTATAGGGCCCGCCTGGCGCTGGTGCAGATACTTGGGCGAACGCGTAAGCGTTGAGGCTTGCGCCGGATATGGCGAGTCCGGCCCCGGAAGCAAGCCCCTTCAGAATTGAACGTCGATTCATCGTCTTCTCTCTCCATGCGTATTCGGTGATGTGAGCGCGGATGCAGGTTTTTCCTAAAGTTAGAGTTCCTGGCTCCATTCCTCGCGAATTCTTGCATGCAGCGCGTACAGGGCGGCTTCGTCCATTCCAGGGGGCTTGGCAAGGATCGCCTGAGGCCGTCGTCGCACGGTTATGACCATCCCGCACAGCAAAGCCAGAACCGCGAAGACCGTTGCGTATGCGGGAAGTGAAAGCACCAGGGTGCCGGTAGCACCGTCCGGGACCGCGAGGATGCTCTCGCCGTATTCGGTCTTGTAGTAATCGAGAACCTCCTGTTCGCTCTTTCCCGCCAGAACCATCGCGGTGACTTCTCCGCGCATTTGTTGCGCGATCTCGCTGTCATGCACGTCGATGGTCTGGGAATAGCAACAGGGGGCCATCAGCTTGCCCTCAATCCGGTGGATCTGGTCTTTTTGTGCCCCGTTGGGCATACCCGTGAGCAGCATGACGAGCCAGAGCCCGGAGAACTTCATAGCTTGCCTTTCAACAACGCCGCAGAATCGGAAGCGTCCTGTTACGGAATGGGGAAGACGCCTGTCGAGTGCTCCAGGCGGTTTCCGCGTGGAGCGATAATCGGTGCCGTGTTCAATATAGGGCGTAAAAGAGGCTTTATCGGCGCGGCAAATTGTCGCATCTGGGGAATGGGGGGGGTAAAGAATTACCCGATTCGTCGTCGAAGAAACCGCTCCGGGATTGGCGGAGGTTAAGCCGAAAGCTTCAGCGACGGGTCAGAAACAATTCCGCTCTCTGATGTAACCGTTCTGCGTACCAACCGGGGGCATAGGTTTCGAGAAGGTGATGTAGTTCTTTCAGCAGACAAACGCCCTCTGTCTCCCAATCACTTGCAGAAAGATGTCTATCGTTCATCTGCGCTGGGGTGCCATGCGGAGTGAGGGTGGACGCTACTACGGATTTCGCCATGACGTCACCTGATTGAATTGCGTGAATACGCTGAATCGTATGTTGACAACACAGGTATCGGGGCAGTGGGGCGATGTCACCGATAACGCTAAGTCCGCCCGATGTTGCGGTGACTATATCCTTTTGCCCGGCTAACTGGCCTGCGTCAAATTGTCGCGATTGAATGAAAGGCCGCAGACCTAGCGCGCGGGGGGATATTTCGAGAGTTTCCTTTGCAGAGATCGGCGATGGATTCCCAGCTTGCGGGCTGCTTCCGAGATGTTCCCGTCGCTATCGGTAATGACGCGCTGCATATGCTCCCACTCCACGCGGGCAAGGCTGGGCGCATCGACGGAAATGTTCGGCACAGGATCACCCGGTGTCTGCAATCTGTGGTACGCGGCAAGAATCTGGTCAACATCAGCGGGTTTGCTGAGGTAATAGTCGGCGCCGCGCTTCATGGCGCAAATCGTTGTGGGGATACTACCGTAGCCAGTCAGCATGATGATGGACATGGAAGAGCCAATCGCCCGCAGTTTCTCGACTAGCTCGAGACCATCCTGTCCCGGCATTCGCAGGTCAACGAGCGCCAAATCGGGGAGCCGCTTACTTGCCAGGACGAGAGCTTCTTCTCCGCCAGCTGCGGCACGGGCTTCCCAGTTGCGCTGCGCAAACGCACGACACAGACGAGTGCGAAACACTTCGTCGTCGTCGATGATCAGCACACGCGGAAGATTCTCAGACTCGGCCACGGCTGCCCTCTTTCTGTTTCAGGAATTCCACTGGCAATCTCAGCGTTGCCGTAGTTCCGCGTCCAGGCGCCGACGTGTACGAAAGTCCTCCTCCCAGACGTTCCGCAAAGGTTCGAACGAGAAAGGTTCCTAATCCCATGCCGCGACCGGGTTCCTTGGTCGTGAAAAACGGCTCAGCAATCCGGCGCTGAACATCCTCCGTCATGCCCGTGCCGTTATCGCAAACTGAGAATATGACCTCCTCACCGATCTGCCGGGCCTTGAGGTCGACCTGAATGTCACTCGAGCCCGCGTCCAGCGCGTTGGACAACAACGCCGCCAGGGATTGCACCGTTGCTCGCACGGGCAAAAACAGGTTCGCTGGGCCATTGGTCGCCTCCAGAGTGACGTGCGGACGTTTTGTCTCGGGAATCTCCAGCACGGTCCGCCGGAGGAGTTCTGCCATCTCAATCGTTCGCGGGGATTCACCGATCGGTTCGGCTCCGTCCGCGCTCATTCTTTGCAGAATATGCTGGCACCGCTCGACCTCCGAGCGAATCAGCTTTGCATCTTCGCATACCGCATTGCCGTGCCTCAGAGTTAAAGCATAGCGTTCCAGCTCTCGAGCGACCACAGCGATCGTTCCCAGCGGGGTTCCCAACTCGTGCGCGGCACCAGCCGCCAGGGTAACAAGCGAAGTCAACTTCTCCTGCCGAGCAACATGCTCCTGAAGTCTCAACACCTCCTGTTCGCGGATGCGCAGCGCATAGGACACTCTGCTGGTGAAAAAGCTGATCAAAGCCGCGGCGATGACAAAAGCGATCCACATTCCGGCCAAATGGGAAGAAAGCCCGGGCTCGCCAGAATGCACGTGTGACCCCTTCAGCGAAACATGAAGGACGAACAGAAGACCAAAACAAAGAGATGCGAGTACACCCAGCCCGCACACCCACTGCTTTTTGAGCACAACAGCCGCGAGGGTGATCTGGACAAGATACAAAAGGCTGAACGGATTCATGGGACCACCCGTCAACCCGAGCACCGCAGTCAGGCACACAGTGTCGAGCAGAAAGATGTAACCCAGGATCGTCTGCGGCGCGCGAATCGACCTCGCCGCCACGCGATGCAGCCAAAGGTTCGAGCCCAGTACGCAAACGAGTGGCGCGAACGTCCACCTGAGCGCGGAGTAGAAGCCGAGAAAACAGGCAACTCCGCCGAGCGTTGCTGCTCCTCCCAGAACCATGGCGTAGCGCAGCCGTACGACCCACGGCAAAGCCAGATTTGGAGCAGCGTCATTTTCCGGGTCTTGTAGTTCAGGCATCGCAGTGGACATCATCCTGATGATATTTTGCTCCGAAGCGATTGACACCCTGCGACAATTTGTCGCACCCGGTTGACCTGTTGGCCAGTTTGTTTCCGCGCTTCCAGTACTTCTAGTCGCACATGAGCTCATTGAAAAGATTGGGGCTACCTGTCGGCAGCCCCGTCAAATCGATGGATGGAATGAGGTGGCAGCATACCACGAGTTGGAAGATCCACGAATTGCCCAAGCGCACATTGTTCGAGGACAATGAGCTTCGGAACATTCCCAGTTCTACTCATCACACACGGAAAATGCGGCGACCAACGGCATTCGCGGTGCTCTTGTTTCTGTTCTCGTCCTGGGGGGCGCCGTGCCTGTCCGCTTTGACCGGCCGCCAAGACAACCTGCCCGCTTGCTGTCGACGAAACGGCAAACACCATTGCATGATGACTCTGGCGGAACGCCGGCAGCTTGCCGGCCGTTACCGCCAGTTTGACCCTCCAGCGGAGAAGTGCCCGTACACGCCAGCGGCCGTGGTCGCTGTTCACAGCGAACCTTTTGTCATCCGTACAAACGAGTCGGCATTCGCCGCCTACTGCGACGATCCGGCGACTCTTGCCCAGTCGCGCTCACTCTTGCAGATCGCCGAGACTTCTTCGCTTCGCAAACGCGGCCCTCCCTTCCAACGCCTCTTCTAAACACCACAAAAACAGAACCCGGCATCTGAGCCGCACTCCGCTCGATTTCTCGCGGCTGCGTCCGGGAATGCCGCATTCGCATTTTCAGAGACCCGTTCGGGGAGGCGTTGCTTGAAGCGTATACTCTCGATCGCGTTCGTGTTGATCGCGATGACTACAGTCCATCTGCCCATCCAGGCCCAGACAATTCAGATGCGCGGCGTTGTCGCTGACGCAACGGGTGCCGTCCTGCAGGACACGACGGTCATTCTGCTCAACAATAGTGCCGTACGAGTCGCAACAACCGTCACCCAGAGTGATGGCTCGTTCCTCTTTGCGAATCTTGCCGCCGGACACTATACGATTGCCGTCGAGCGGGCCGGATTCCAGCGCAAGGAAATTCCGGTTCAACTGCCTGCGGCTTCTGAGAATCCACTGCGGATCGCGCTCGCTGTCGCCGGGCCCGGAACCACGGTGACGGTGACCGCGGAATCAGGCACCTATCATAGCGATTACGCCTCCTCCGCAACCGGCATGGAAATACCAGTTCGCGAGATCCCGCAGGGCATCGGCGTCGCCAATCTTTCGCTCATCCAAAGCCAGCAGGACACGCGCTTCGCCGATGCAGCTCAGAACATCAGCGGCGTCGATCGCGACGTACTGGCGTCGGGCAGCATCGGCGACGCGCTCACCGTTCGCGGATTGCCGCTCGGAGTGTTCAGCAACTACTACGAGGACGGTTTTGCTTTCGATGGCATGGTGCCGTCCGACTGCACGGATGTGGAACGGATCGAAGTTCTCAAGGGTCCCCCATCGGTTCTTTACGGACGAGCCGCTTCAGGCGGCGTGGTCAATCTCATTACCAGGGAGCCGCTGCCCGTGCATCAGGCAAACTTCTCCATGCAGGGCGACAACTTCGGAAGCTTGCGTCCGACTTTCGACGTAACAGGACTTTTGGCGGGAAAATCGTCGCTGTTCTACCGCGTAAACGGCGAGTTCGCCAACTCATTCGACTTTCGCGACGACTACCATGATCGCCGCTACTTTCTGGATCCGCAGCTGACTTGGAAACCCGATTCAGACACCGCTATCCGCGTCCAATTGCAGTACCTCCACGGCAGGACGACTACGGATTACGGCATTCCCGGGCTCGGAGATCGTCCGGCACCCGTCGACATCTCGAATTTTTACGGCGAGCCGTGGCAGTACTCCCTGCTGCAGAAGCGAGATGGAACCATCGATGCGTCAAGAAATCTGGGTCAGGAATGGGTCGTTCGCAGCCGCTTTCGGGCCGCACTCACCAACTGGGACTATCTCGACACCAGCACCGGCTATCTTCTCCCCGATAATCAAACGCTCACGCGTTACTCGGAGGACGCGGCCTATCCGCTGCGGTTCTATGACTGGCAGACCAATCTCACCGGCCTGTTTCACACGGGAAGAATCGAACACAACGTCCTCATCGGCTTCGAATACAGCCACGACCAGGTCGTTCAGGATGCGATTTTCGACGATGCTCCCTCGATCAACCTTTATCATCCGGTCCCATTCAGCAAGACGATGCCCGATCCGGCGACCCTGAAAGAGTATTTCCTCAATCCCAGCTCTCCTGACTACTTCCCGATCGATGGCACCACAAAGCTCATGTCGCACGGAGGCTACTTCCAGGACCACGTAACACTATTGCCTTCGCTGAAGGCTCTGGTCGGCTCTCGAATCGAAGGTTTCACCCAACGCTATGACGAGACTGTGTACGGTACGCATACGACGCAGGGAAACATCGCATTCCTGCCACGTGTCGGGCTCACCTGGCAGCCGGTACAGCCGGTGACGTTCTACACAAGCTGGAGCCGCAGTTTCAGCCCCACGCTGGCCGCCCAGTTCACCCCCGGAGGCAAGCCGTTCCCCTCTGAATATGGCCAGCAGTGGGAGGGCGGTGTGCGCACGTCAGAAATCCACGACAGGCTCTCATCCTCGCTCGCCGTTTATCGGATTCGCGCCTCGAATCTTCTCATCACAAATCCGGGGAACCCTCTCGCATCGATCCAGATCGGCACTACCGGCTCAAAGGGTGTCGAGTTCGAAACCTCCGGACGCATCCGCCCCGGCTGGGATGTCACCTTTGCCTACGCGTACAACGAAGCCCGCATTCTCGCCGATCCGGTCTATCCGGTAGGCAACATCTTCCAGAATGCTCCTCGTCACGGTGGAAGCCTGTGGACAGTTTACGAAGTCCAACAGGGCGCCGTACGCGGCCTGAGCTTCGGCGGCGGGTTCATCGCTCGAAGCTATCGGTTCGTGGATCCGGCCGATGACCTGGTTCTGCCTGGCTACGGTCGCCTCGACGTCATGGCAGGCTACGCCTTCGGGCCGCAGCACCACGAAGAGCGGATGTTCCGCCTGAGTGTCAACCTCCGGAACGTGACCGACCGCTCGTATTTTGAATCCGGCAACACGCCCAACGTCATCTTTCCAGGTTCGCCCATCACCGCACTCAGCCGGCTGGAGGTGCATTTTTGACCCAGTCTACAATCACCTACCGGACGATCTGGCGCTGGCACTTCTACGCAGGTCTGTTCTCGATCCCCTTCATTCTCTGGCTGTCAGTGACCGGGTCGATCTATCTGTTTCGTCCCCAGATTGAAACGCTGCTCGACTGGCGTTACGACCACCTCACGATCCAGGGCCCTCGCGCCACTCCAGCCGCGGAGGTGCAGGCTGCCCTGCGCGCAGTGCCGGGAACCAACTTCCATTACTTCGAACTCCCTCGTGACAAAGACTCCGCGGCACAAGTGGTTGTCGGCAGAGGAAAGAAAGAGTACCGCGTCTACGTCAATCCAGCCACTCTACAGATCCTCAAGGTCGGCGACGAGGACCGGCGTCCGATGGAGGTACTCTTTTACCTCCACGGCGAGCTTCTCCTCGGCGATCGTGGATCCAACATCATCGAGCTGGCTGCTTCTTGGGCCATTGTGCTTCTCATGACCGGAATCTATCTCTGGTGGCCTCGGCAGACTGAGCGTCTGGCCGGGGTTCTGTACATTCGGCTTCATCGTGGCTCCCGCATTTTCTGGCGTGACCTTCACGCCGTGACGGGCATTCTCATCTCCGCATATGCCTTTTTCATCTTGTTCACCGGCTTACCGTGGGCGAGCTTCTGGGGAGGTCAGTATCTGCTGGCGGTCCGCACCTTTGCCGCTTCGCACACGATCCACCAGGCCTGGAGCACAGGAGAGAATTCCACGCTCCAGCAGAGACAGGCAACCGATACAAATGCCATGGCCGGGATGCAGATGCCGTCTGTCCCTGCAGCCCATCGGGCGCTGCCGAGAGTCGGAGACTTCGACCCCCTGAATCGCATTCTTCCCGAAGCGGAGAGTTTTCACCTCGCCCCACCCGTCCGTATCGCTCCGCCTGACCAGGCCGGCGGAGACTGGAGTGTACGTTCTGACTCGCAGGACCGGCCCCTTCGCACCACTCTGTATATCGATCCCGCGAGCGGAGCCATCGTGAAGCGCGAGCCGTTTTCGCAACTCCCACTCGTCGATCGCATCGTCGACACGGGCGTTGCTATGCATGAGGGTCAGCTCTTCGGCCTGCCCAATCAGCTCCTCGGACTGAGCACCGCGTTGGGCCTTATCACGATGTGCATCAGCGCCATCGTCATGTGGTGGCGGCGCCGGGCGGATGGAGTTCTGGGAGCCCCACTGCCAATCGGAAAACCGCGATGGTCCTTCACCTTGGTCGCCGCCATCGTTGCACTTGCAATTTATCTTCCCGCCATGGCGGTCTCGCTGCTCTTTGTCCTTCTGACGGAGAAGTTCATTTTATCCCGAATACCATCGGTGAACCGGTGGCTCGGACTCTCTACGGCACAAACGGCACGTTCGCCGGTCTCGTCCGCTCTATGACTCGTCACGCAGTAAGGAGATTTCAAATGGACTATCAGCCTCGCCTCACCGCTCTCCTGCTGGGCAGCCTTCTGCTCTTCGGCGCTGCCGGTTGCCGCCGCTTTGAAAACTCCGCCGATCTATCCAGCCTCAACGCGATTCGTTATCACGTTCATGGCGTGGTCTTGGGCAAGAGTCCCTTGAATCAGGAGGTCACCATTGAGCAGGCACCCGTGCCGCGGAGGATGCCCGCAACCTCGGCTGTTTATCGGATTGCCGGATCCGGCTTGTTTCGAAACCTCCAGACCGGCGACAGCATCGCCGGAGAGGCGTACCTGCCCGAGAATGGCGAGCCGAACGAACTCCGTAGCGCGACAATCTTCTCTGAAACACGCAATCTGAAGGTCCTCGCTGCACTGCCTCCTCACATGCTCCTTGAGGGTGAATCGCTGCCATCCATCCCCATGCTGAACGAGGATCGCGAACAGGTGGACCTCACGCAGTTCCGGGGTAAAGCCGTTCTCGTCACATTCGTCGACACCCAATGCACGGAAGACTGTCCGATCATTACGAAGCTGTTCGGCGAGGTAAACGAACTGCTCTCCCATAATGCGCAGGTCTACCAGCACAGCCAACTCGTTACAGTCAGCCTCGACCCAGCTCACGACACACCCTCTGTTCTACGTCGGTACGGACTGCAATACCTGCACGGGGATGCCTCAGGTTTTGATCACTGGGAATTTGTGACCCTTACCCCTGCCAACCTGAATCGGCTGGCGACCAGCTTTGGCGTCCTGTATCAGCCTTCCAAAGATGGAGACATCGTGCACACCATGGACGTTTCCCTCATCGGTCCCAACAACACGCTGATCCAGTCGTGGGACGGCGACGACTGGCATCCGGCAGTCATCGCCAAAGCGGTCGACGCGGCCCTGACCGGGCGATCTTCGTAATTCCGAGGCCGACAGACCCTCCGATTACGAAGCTACGTGACGTTCGTAATCGTGCTACCAATTCCCAATTGGTATTACGATGCCATGCAGGAGCCTGCATGGGAGACCTGAGCAGAATTGGTATCGCGCTCGATTCCGAGCTGCTGGAGCGCTCCGACCGCTCCATTGCGCAGCGCGGGTATACCAACCGGTCAGAGGCGTTCCGCGATCTGATCCGAGACCGTCTGGTAAGTGAGCAGACAGCGATTCCGGATGCAATCGTGGTGGGAACAGTGACCCTGATCTACGATCACCATGCCCACGGGGTCACCGAGAAGCTCACGGAGCTACAGCATGCGCACCATCAACTGATCGTCTCTACCAGCCATGCCCATCTGGATCACGACTCATGCCTGGAAGTGCTCATCGTGCATGGCAAGTCCTCACTGGTTGAACAACTGGCGGACCGTCTCATCGGCCTCAAAGGTGTGCAGCACGGTCGCCTCGTAATGACGGCGCCCCAGCATCCATTCGGCCCGCCGCAGCACAAAGGACACAAGCACACCAGGTAGATCGCGCGAAGGCAGAAGATGAGATGCCGCAGGCATATGGGTAGCACGTTATTAAGTCTCGTAGCACTCTTGTTTCTGTTTTCCGTGACTGGAGTTTCTTCCCATCAGGCCGCCGCGCAAGAGAAGACGTCGGTCGCGGCCATGGATGGGACTCAACTGTCGGGAACTGTCGTGGACACGTCAGGCGCGGTGATGAGCGGAGCTGCCCTACAGGTTCGAAACGCGAACGGCTCTGTGTTAAGGGAGACCCGCACTGACAGAAACGGATTCTTCACCGTCTCCGGGCTGGCGGCGGGAAATTATCAGATCGTTGTCTCACATCCCGACTTTGAAACCCGGGAAATGCCCGTCATCATTACGGCCACCCAACCTCCGGCGACTTTGCGCATCACTCTGGCGCTGAGCGCCGTGAGCACCACCATCAACGTCCAGGGCAGAGAAGACGACCTGATCGGCATCGCCGATTCCGCGACGCAGGGAACGGTGGGCGCGAAGGAAATCGAGCATCGTCCGATTCTTCGTTCCGGAGAGATTCTGGAGACGATTCCCGGCGTGATCATTACGCAGCACGCCGGCGGCGGCAAAGCGAACCAGTATCTCCTGCGCGGTTTCAATCTCGACCACGGCACCGATTTTGCCATCTTCATCGATGGTATGCCGCTAAATTTGCCCTCCCACGCCCACGGCGAAGGATACGCCGACATGAACACCGTCATTCCGGAGTTGGTGCGGCGGGTGAATTACGAAAAAGGTTCCTACTATGCAGACGTTGGCAACTATGGCTCAGCCGGATCGGCGCACCTGGAGTTCTTCAGGACACTGCCTTGGAACTTCATTCAGGCAGAAGGCGGCAGGTTCGGCTATGGCCGTGTCGTCTTCGGCGTGTCGCGCTCAGTCGGCCCTGGCAATCTGCTATATGGCGGCGAAGCGTACCACGATGACGGCCCCTGGACCCATCCCGACAACTACTACAAATTCAATGGGCTTTTGACGTGGAGCCAGGGCGGAGATGATCAGGGTTTCAGCATTACGGCCCGCGGCTACCGTGGCACCTGGCACTCGAGCGATCAAATCCCCGTGACCGCCGTGCCCCTTGTGGGTTTCTTCGGCGCGCTGAACCCTACCGATGGCGGCCATTCCCAGCGTTACAGTCTGCAGGGAGAATGGCATCGGCTGGACACCCATTCCATGACGAAAATCTCGGTCTACGAATGCTATTACGATCTCGATTTGTTCTCGGACTTCACGTACTACCTCACCGATCCGCATCGTGGAGACCAGTTCGAACAGCAGGACCGGCGATGGGTGGCGGGGCTGGACGCCCGCCACACGATCGTCAGCCAGTGGTTGGGGCGCAGCGTGGAAAATACCTTCGGTCTGCAAGTCCGCAACGAGCACCCGCATTCACCGATGTTTTCCACCCCGTCGAACCATTTCAGGTGCGCTTCTGGTTAGGCAGGACATTCTGACAGTGCCGCGACAGTTCGGCTGTCGCAGGAGAGCGCGAACCGTTGGTTTTTCGGGTACCAGTTGAAGACCACACCGACGCTTGCTGAGGCTTCATCCAGCACTTTTCGCACTTTGCAACATATTGACAATGGCGAGCTTATTCTGGAAGCGCGAATGATTCGATCAGTTTTGCGGGACCAGAGGGAACGGAGCGCCAACCGCTCGCGAAGATGGCCCGTACCCCCTCCCCAGGAGGGGTCCGCAACCGGTCGCGGAGGGGATTTTGCTTCCCGAGTACCATCCGGGGACCAGTTACGCTGAATTTTGGCTTTCCTGCGATGTGTACCGATGCACTTCGCAATGCTGGATCGCGCTCCAGCGGCGGTTTAAGGGCCAACTTTCACGGCGATAACACGGGTTCAAATCCCGTCGGGGACGCCAAATCAAATCAGAAACTTACGCTCAGTTTCGCCAGACGTTCGAAGAACTGGCTTCAATCTGTCTGCCGGCTTCGGGGTGCCCGGTTGCAGCGAAGAGTGCGCCGAAAAGCGCTGGAAATTCAGCTCCGGCGCCGCTCCATCCAATCCACGACGCGACTCGCGGAAGAGATATCAAGGGTGATGCTCACTGTCATTGTCGACACCGCCCATGACCCATCAGGCGATTTCAGTGGAGATGGAGACCTCTACCTGAGCGCCGGGGCCTGCTGGGGGGCAAGTTCAGACGTCGCGGCCGTTGCAAAATGATAGTCGTCGTACTCGATGGTAAGGACGGCCCTGCCGCCGAGCCGGACTCTCGTCTCGCTGCGGCCTCCTGCGGCGGTTCCGAGCTGTCTCTTACTCGACATCGTTCTACCCGATCTCAATGGACTCGAGTTGCAGCGGCTTACCAGCGACCAGTGGAGCGTTACGCCAATTATCTTCGTCACGGGGTACGGCGATGTGCCGAAGACAGTTTAGGCTATGAAGGCGGGTGCCGTGGAATTTCTAACAAAGCCGCTAAGGGATGACCTCCTGTTGCCGGCTGTTCGCCATGCCCTCACACGGAGCCAGACTGCTCTGATCCGCAGGGCCGAGTTCGAGAAGCTTCGTCGCTGCTACGGAGCGCTCACAGGTGATGCAATTGGTGGTTTTGGGACGACTAAACAAACAGATCGCCGACAAACTCTGCATCAGCGAGATCACCGTCAAAGCGCATCGCGGACGCGTCATGCAAAAGATGGGGGCGGACTCCTTGGCGGAACTGGTGAAGATGGCCGGCAAGCTCCAATCGGGCCCTGGCGGGCGCGCGGCAAGGAATAGTCTCAACCACCCAGCGTCCCTGCCGCAGCACAACGTGGCGTAGTGATCGTGGCCGGGGCGAAATTGCCGCGGCCGACCGCGAGGACCGCGCAGGGTCGGTGTGCCTCGCTATTGCCAGGGCAAGCTCCGCGAGGTGCGCTACAAAAGAACGCACCCAGTGACGCTGGCGCAGCATCCATCCAGTGGGTTCGTATAGCGCAAGGCCGAGAACCACAGCGGTTTGGTCGGTGGTTGTTGTATCAAGGTCAGGCCACCCATGCCCCTGCAATCCAGTATGGATGGTTCGCTTCTCCCGTGCGCCACTCGGATCGATCGGGGAGGAGCTGAAATGAGAAGTGATCCCGAAGATGAGCCTGGTATCTATCTGGCCTACGCATTCATCATGTTTGTGGCCATCATCGCAGCGGCTGTGATTGCGGCTGGGATCATGGTGCATGTGAGTCTCTAGTGCAGCGGGCCTGGGGTGAGATCGCGGCCAGGAACACATCCACATCGTGGCAAATCTACCCGCTCAGGCCGATCGTCGCTCGCTGATAATGACTCTTGCGAGTGCCGCCCATTCGCCTACGATCCGGGCTCCTCTCGCAGCAGGTAGTGGTGCCCGGCCTGTTCTTTTCGGGCATTCTGGCTTCGCATCTCAGCGAGCTGCTTCGCCAGAGTCCTGACCTGCTCCGTCTGGCCCAGCCTGCGTCTGGCCATGATCTCGTGAAAGAGCGCAACGTCGTCGTCCGGCTGAATCTTCAGAGCGGCTTCGGCCTGTATCAGCGCCTTCTCCGGCTGTTGAACGCGCAACCACAGCAATGCCAGTAAGTCGCGAGCGGGGGCGTAGTCGGGCTCAATCTCCACGGATTTCTCCGCCGCGCCGATTGCCTTTTGCATAGTATCCGTTCCGGGTCGAGCGTCTGCCAGCGCTTCCGCGTAGAGATATTGCAGCAGCGCGTCTCTCGGATGGAGTCGCGCCTGACGGCCGAATAAGGCGAGGGCCGTTGATTCCTTGTATTGCTGGCTCTCCACGATGCCGATCGCATCCATCGCGAGTGACATCTGCGGCTCCAGCCGGTGCGCCCGCTCAAAGTCGGAAATGGCCTGATCCGACTGTGAGAGCTGGACTTCGAGTATGCCGCGCGCAACATAAAGGGGAGCCGCGTCCGGCAGCTGCGTGAGTCCTGCGTTGAGCACGTCGATCCCAACCTGAAAGGACTCATGGTTAAAGGAAATCTGTGCGAACTCCAGGTAGTTTGTCCTGTCTTTGGGGTTCGTCAGAATCGCAGATCGCAGCAGCTTCACGGCGAGAGGTGTGTCTCCCGCGTCCTCGGCGATGCGCGAGCCCAAGGCCAGCACCGTTTCATCAGGGCTGCTATTGAGCAGGGGGCTGAGGGTTTCGAGAGCCGCCTTCGCATCCCGGAGCCTCCACTGAACGAGCGCCAGATTGTAGCGAGCTACGGGGTCGTGCAATTCGTCGAGCACCGCCTGGTAAGCGCCGGCCGCTTGCGTATATTGGCCGGCCTTTGCAAGGCAAAACCCATAGGCCTCCTGGAATTTTGGCCGCGATGCAAAGAGTGCCTGGCTGGCCCGGAAATGCGGCAGCGCTGCCTGGCAGTCCCCCTTGCCGCGATAGAGCGATGCCAGCATGGCATGGGCCGTCACGTCCCCGGGTCGCAAATTAAGGATGCGTTGAAGGAGTTGCTCGGCCTCGGGCTCATGGCGGCCATAAGCAATCTCTGCTGCCCCTTCCAGAGCGAGCAGGTCATTTGGGCAGGTCCGGACCGCTTCCCGGAACGACGCCTCCGCCTCGACGGGTCGCTCAAGGCCGTTCAGGGCGAGTCCGCGAAGCGAGAGCAGCCGGCAATCATGCGGATGCTGAGCCAGCATCTGATCCGCGCTGGCTGCAGCCTGCGCATACTGATGCTCACGCAGCATCTGAATGAGGGCATCTGCGTCAGGTTGCTGGGCCTGCGCGAAGAGAAACGCCGTCGCTGCCGCCAGAAGTACGGCGACGGCAACCTGCCTGCGGACACAGGCGATGATTCTTAAAGAGCTGACAGCACTCCCCATGGGGTCTTTTTACATCACCAGGAGCCACTCACGCGCCACCTGAGAATCGGAGACAGGAAGATCACCGCTCCCGCGGCGATCCCCTGTCCCCTGGGAGGCGTCTCCGATCAGAACGTCAGGTTTCCACCGATCTGGAAAAATCGCGGCGGATCCTGCGACGTAGCCTTGCCGAAGTTGCCGTCGGGCAGGTTGTTGTCGACGTTGATGAGATTGGGCCGATTGAATACGTTGAAGAAGTCGAAGCGGAACTGGAAAGCCAGATCTTCGCGAATCTTCGTGTTTTTGAGCAGCGAAGCATCCCACTCATTGAAGCCGGGACTCACAAAGCGATTGTATTTTTCGTTCCCCTCCTGCCCAAAGGTGGGTTGTGGAAACTGGCCGGCCGTGAAGATCCCGTTCAGGTAAGCGTGGCGGCTGGTTCCCTGCGAATAAGTGGTGACATCGGGGAAGTCGAAGTTATCGCCATCGGCGTTATAGTCGCCGCTCCCCGGTTGGTAGCCGACAAACTGCCCCGACGAGTTGGTAATGGGCTCGAAGGGAGCGTTGGTGGAAACGAACAGCGGGTTGCCGCTTTGGACGGTGGCCGTTCCGCTGATGATCCAGCCACTGCCGACGTGGCCCAGAGGACCGTGGTCGGCGTTCACGTCCGGCAGGTTGTAGTTCCAGGTGAGGGAGAAGCGGTTGGGAGCATTCCACAGCGAAGGGCCGTACCACTGATGCACATTGATATAGCTCGGGTACGGTTGGGTATCGTCCTCTGAAGACGACCGAGTGTAGGAGCCGTTGAAGAACGACCGGGTGAACCTTCCCTGCAAGACCAGGATCAGCGCGTTGTAGTTAGAGACGCGATCGTTGGCCGTGTAGTACACCGAGCCAAAATTTGGATTCAGACGTTTTGGCACAGTGCTGTTGTTGATGATCAGGTCGTCCGTGAGCACATTAATATCCTGCCCGTAGCTAACGCTGTAGACCTGGCCGCCGGCCGACAGAAGGTCGCGCCCATTCGCACCGGAGTAATCGACGCTGGCCACATAATGGCTGCCCATCCTGTGTGCCAGCCCGGCTGAGTAGGTATAGGTAACAGGGGATTTCAGCGTCGGGTCGATCGCACCAATGTTGAACTGGAGGCCTGTCAGGCCGCCGGCAGCATTGAGCGTCTCCGCAGGCAAGGCGGGAGCGGGAAACCCATAGGGTTTCTCATTGGAAGTGCCAAACGCAAAGACTGGCGCTGGTGTTTGTCCGCCATAGAACGTTGGGTAGATGTCGCCTGGTGGGTTGCCGCGGTATTCCTCCTGAACGTTGGCGAGTGTCGGCCAGTTGTGAAAGAAGCCCGCTCCCGCTTTCACGAGCCACTCCCCGTTACCGGCGATATCCCAGGCGACACCGACGCGAGGACTGAACACGTCACTGATGGATCTGGCCAGCGCGTGATTGTGGCGGATCAGCACTCCATTTGCGATCTGTTGCTGCTCGGTCTGGCCAGGCCCAAGATAGAAGTCGCTGAAAGCTGTGCTCGGGGTGCGCGACCACGGGTTCCCGAAATCGTCCCAGCGAACTCCATAGTTGAGAGTAACCCTGCGGGACGCCTTCCAGGTGTCCTGAAGAAAGGCGCCATATGTAGTTCCCGCGGCGTTCCAGCTGTACTGGTCGCGCTGACCGGTCAACGGGTTATAGGCAAGGTTGTACTCGGTATAGACGTTGTCCTGGGCCAGGTCGAGCAGGTTGTTGAACGAGAAGTTCGGCTGATCGTAGGGGCCATTGAAGATTTCGATGTCATCCCCGAACAGTCCTTCGAAGCCGGCCTGAATGTCGTGATTGCCCACCAGGTGGGTCAGCATGTCGCGCCAGTGATAGTTGTGCTGGATGAAGTCACCCTGTGCGAACCCGTCACCAAATCCGGCCCCTACGCCGGTCACATTGACCACCGGCACTGAGAACAGTCCGGTTGCCGGCTGAATGCCTTCAATGCGGTCTGCCGCAAAGTTGGCTTCGTTGACGGTCTTCGGGCTGAAGGTATGAGTCTCGTTTCCCTGGATCGCCCACTGATAGAAATTGTTTGTCGTGGTGAAGTCCGAGCGGGGATTCGGCCCGTTGGTTTTGGCGGTGGTGCGAAAGACCGTTCCGTAGAAGCGGTCGTTGTGAAAATCCTCATCCCCGCGGATGAAGTACTGATCGCCGTTGCGGTAGCCCGTGGCGCTGTAATTGCCCGTATCGATCATCGGTGTGGTGCACGGGAGATTGCCCGTCGCGGCTGTGCCGCAGGTCGAAGGGAAAATATCTGCTGCCGTCTGGGAGATCGCGACATTCGAGACGTGGCTGACGGGATAGGTCGTCAAAATTTTGGTTCCCACGGTGTTCGGGTCGTTTGCCTGCGCAAACTGCACGAACGCCGGATCTTCAAACGTCGTTGAATAGGAGACGGCGTTCGAGGCGAGTTGCGGTTCGATCTCAAAAAAGAAAAAGCCGAGCTTCTTCCCCGGCCATACCGGGCCTCCGACGGAGGCCGAAATGTTGTCACTGTGAAACGGCTGGTATGAATGAGTGAATTCCGTTCCGGCCAGCATGTCCTGGTTGGTAAAGAAATCTTCGGCGTTCCCGTGATACCGCGAAGTACCGGACTTTGTGGTCATGGTCATCTGCACGGAGCTGGCGCGGCCATAGAGGGCGGAGTAGGTGTTTGTCTGGATGCTCGCTTCCTGAATCGAATCCGGGCTCGGTGTCAGGTTCAGTACGCCAGGACGAATCGAACTGGTCACGTCCAGGCCATCGACGATGTACATATTTCCCACGGCGCCCTGGCCGTTGGCACTGGCGTCAACCTGCGTTTCCGTCGAATAGTTGTCTCGGCCCGAGCCCGGGCTGCCGTTCGAGGTCACACCCGTTCCGGTCACGCCCGGAGCCAGCGTCACCAGCGAGATCATGTTTTCCCCCGCCAGCGGCAGGTTGGACAAGGTTCGCGTGGAGATCGTCTCCTGAATGCGGCTGTCAGCTGTGTCGAGGAGAGGCGACTGGGTCGTCACGTTGACCGTTTGCACCGCGCTGCCGACCGCCAGCGTGACGGGAACATTCAGAACCTGGTTGGTCTGAAGAACCACCGGCACATTTACGGAGCTGAACCCCCTGGCCGTCGAGGTCAGGCGGTAGTTACCCGGCGCAAGGCTGGGGAAGGTGAAAATTCCAGAAGCGTTCGTTGTGGCCGTGGTGATTTGGCCAGTGGCGTCGTTGGTCAGCTTCATTTGGGCATTGGCAACGACCGCGCCACTGGGATCAACTACGGTTCCGGTGACGGTTCCACTGAATTGCGCCCATGCCGCCTGAATCCCAAAGCTAAGGCCCAGTAATGCCAAAAGGGACAGAAGTCTTGGATGCCTCATCATTCCCCCTGGGGTGGAGATAGCAGATAACGTTTTCTCGGCTTGCTGCAACGTGATACGCCGCCCGCCGCAGGTTTGTCAAGAGGCAGCGTTTGGGAGGGGTTGGGGTTTGCTGGCGCCTAAAGGCTGCATCCACGCTACCTTCAGGCATCCAGGTATCGTCTCTTTGACAGGCAGAGTGAACGCCACTAGGATCAACCGGGAATCTGGAATCCGCGCGGGGAGGTTCCCCCCTGATTCAGGAGAGTTTTATGAGAAAACGTTTCTCTCGCCGATCCTTCCTGCAGGGCAGTGCCGCTGCCGCCGCTGGGGTTCTCGGGCGCCGCGTGATGGGGCAAACATCCCCGTCTGGCGATAAGGGGGCCACGGTGCTCCGCCAGTTCGACTACGCCGATGTCGAGCTCCTGGAGGGCCCGATGCGCGAACAGTTCCGCGCGAATCATCAGTTCTTTCTCGCCCTCGATGAGGATGCGCTGCTCAAGCCATTTCGTCAGAAGGCTGGCCTGCCTGCTCCGGGACCGGATATGGGCGGCTGGTACAGCTGGTCCAATGAATTCGATCCGCCCAACAACATGACCGGATACGTGCCTGGACACACCTTCGGACAATACGTCTCCGGTCTGGCGCGGGCGTACGCGGCAACCGGCGACCCGCCAACGCAGGCCAAGATCCATCGTCTCGTCCGCGGCTACGCGGAAACCATTACGCCGAAGTTCTACGTCGGCTATCCGTTGCCCTGCTACACCTTCGACAAGATCAACTGCGGGCTTATCGACGCTCACCAGTTCGCCCGCGATTCCAATGCGCTTCCCGCCCTGGCCCGCGCCACTGATGCGGTCATGCCGTATCTTCCCCCGCACGCTCTTACCCGCCCTGAAATGGCGGCTCGTCCGCACCCCAACATCGCGTACACCTGGGACGAAAGCTACACTCTTCCGGAGAACTTCTTCCTCGCATGGAAGCGATCCGGCGACCGCCGCTACCTGGAACTCGCGCAGCGTTTTCTCCAGGACACAGATTATTTCGATCCCCTGGCGAACGGCGAAAATGTGCTTCCGCACCGGCATGCGTACAGCCACGTGAATGCCCTGAGTTCTGCATCCCAGGCGTATCTGGTGCTGGGCAGCGAGAAGCACCTGCGCGCAGCGCGCAATGGCTTTGGATTCGTGCTGGCGCAGAGTTTTGCCACTGGTGGCTGGGGACCCAATGAGGCTTTCGTCGAGCCCGGCAGTGGCGGACTGGGTGACAGCCTGAGAACGACCCACGCAAGTTTTGAAACTCCCTGCGGCTCCTATGGACATTTCAAGATCGTCCGCTACCTGATGCGCATTACGGGCGACAGCCGCTACGGCGACAGCATGGAAAAAGTACTCTACAACACCATTTTGGGAGCCTTTCCTCTACAGCCGTCCGGGTTCAGCTTCTACTACTCCGATTACAACGACCACGGGGACAAAGTGTATTACCCGGAGCAATGGCCCTGCTGCTCCGGAACCTTCCCCCAAGTCACCGCCGACTATGGCATCAGCTCCTACTTCCGCTCTCAGGACGGCATTTTCGTTAATCTCTTCGTGCCGTCCCGGTTGAAATTCCGCGAGCAAGGCGCTGAGGTTTTGCTCGAACAGCAGACTCGCTACCCCTGGTCGGGTGAAACCACGCTGCGCGTGACCTGCGAAAGCCCGCAGACGTTCACCATCGCTTTGCGGGTCCCCCAGTGGGCGGGACCTGGCACGTCAGTTTCCATCAGCGGGCAACGCTGGAACGGCGAATTGCGTCCGGGCAGCTTCGCTTCCATTCGCCGTGAATGGAAATCCGGCGACACCATCGAATACTCCATCGATCTCGCGCGGCGCCTCGAAGCCGTGGATCCGCAGCATCCCAACACGGTTGCTCTTCTCTCCGGACCGCTGACACTTTTTGGAATCAATTCTCCCGAGAGCCAGTTCACACGCGCGCAGTTACTGGCTGCGGACCAGAAGGGTTCCTCGTGGCAGGTCGAATCCAAAGCAGCTCCGGTCACGTTTCGGGCATTTTCCGATATCCGACATGAGGACTATCGTCTGTACCACGACGTCTCTGCCTGATTCTTCGTGGACAGACCGGGCAGCAGCGACCGACCTGTGAACTATCCGTCAGAGAACCCAGGGTGCGGACAGCCTGGGCCGGCACCCAACAATGTCACGCGCGAATGTAAGGAATCCATACCTGCATCTCCGAAGGTTCGCGATTCGCCCACGAGTAGTAGGGAATGAGCTTCAGGGTCGCCGGACGTGCCGCGGGCGCGGGCGTGTCCGCAGCAAAGTAGAGCGAACTCGACGGAGGCGTGTCTTCGTGGCTTCCCTGATGCTCCAGTGTCATGACTCCGTCGAGTAGCGATGGATCGTAAGACGCGGTCGTTGCACCGCCGGCATGGACCGAAAATCCAGCCAGATTCCTCTGGTCCGGCGCCACTGCCTGATCCAGACCTTCCATGCAGAAGACCACCGGCCCACGCTGCAGCGCTACGCGTCCGGTGTTCTCTGTAACCGCAGGGTTGGCGCGCAGAACCTGGGGCGTCATGTCAAAGGCCAGTTCGACACGATCGCCGCTGCTCCAGCGCCGGCGGATCGGCAGATAATGGCCCGGTTCCGCTCCGGCGACGGCCTCTCCATTCACCCGGACGGTGCTGCCCTGCGACCATGCGGGGATGCGCACATTCAGCGCAAATTCCGCCGGATGCTGCGCAGTCACCTCCAGCAGCACCGCTCCTTCCCATGGATAGCGCGTCTTCTGCACGACCTTCACACCGGTTCCGTCATGCAAGTGCCAGTTGAGTTCCGAATTGTCGTACAGGTGCACGTACAGTCCTTCGTCATCCGTACTGTAGAAATACCCGGGCAGCGATGCCAGCGTCCGCTCCAGATTCGGCGGGCAGCACGTCGTGTCATACCAGGGGTTGCGAATCCGATCGCCAGACGACGGATCGAAGGCCAGCGGATTTCGATAACAGTAAGTGCGACCGTCCAGGGACATCCCGGAGTTAATGCCGTTGTAAAGAGCGCGCTCGATAATATCCGCAAACCTGGCCTCGCCGGTGGCCGCCAGCATGCGGTAATTCCACATCATGTTCCCGATCGCCGCGCAGCTTTCACCATAGGCTCGTGCATTGGGTAATTCGTAGGCGTCGCCAAACGATTCGCCGGCTGCCCGGGCCCCCACTCCGCCCGTTACGTAGATCTGGTGCTGCGACAGATCGCTCCACAGGACGTTGAGTGTCTTCCAGTACGTTGGATCGCCGGTCTCCAGGTAATAGTCCGTCGCGCCGCAGCAAGCGTACATCGCTCGTACCGCATGGCCTTCCAGTTTGGTGCGCGACGTAAACGGCACGCCGCAAAACATGTAGACAATCTGGCGCTCAGTGAGTGGAATGCGCGGATCGCCCTGCAGGATATATCCGGCCAGTTCGAGATAGCGGCGATTCCGGGTGGTTCGATACAGCTCGATCAGCGCCATTTCGATCTCAGGGTGCCCGGCCACAATGGGCTTCTGATTCGGCGCCGGCCCATAGTTCGGCAACAGGAAGCCATCGACAAAGCGGATGCCTGCATTGAGCAGCGTTGCATCGCCCGTCGCGCGATACCAGGCAACGGCGGACTGCAGGAGATGGCCAATACAGTACAGTTCATGCCCGGTTTCCTGAGTAGCATCGAGCATCCGCTCGCTGCTTCGGTCGCCGACAAAATAGGTATTCAGATAGCCGCTGGGCTCCTGGGCCGCAACCACGGTACGCATCATCGCCTCGGCTGTGGACTGGATCGGCGGCTGCTCGCCGGTTTGCACCGCGTAGGCAACTCCCTCGAGCCATTTGTAAATATCCGAATCCGAATACACCGGACCACGCTGCGGCGCGTTCGATTTGCCCTCCAGGCGGAGGAAATTGTCCATCCGGCCATGTTCGATCAGTTCGTCGTGCATGCTGGGGATGCTCGAGTCGACATTCGTCAGCCTGCGTTTCTGCCAGAAACCCTGCTGAATGGTGACGGCACGGGCTGGTACGGTCTTCAGCCGTGCGTGCGGGGATTCCCGGAGATCGATGACTCCGCCGTCGTGCCAGTCGCCACGAGGGGTGGTTTGGGACTGCCCGGTGTCGTCAAGAATTCCCAGCAGCCCAGGAGACCGGCCGGTGACGGAAGCGCCGGCCGCGACAGGAAGAAGAGAAGCAGCCGAACCTGCAAGAAAATGGCGACGGGTCAGGGACGATTTCATGGGAACCTCCGGATCGAGCGAACGGGGGAAATTCTAATCCTGGAAGCGAGCCTGAGACAACGTTTACTCTAAACAGGCAGCACTAACACCAGAAGCCATGATCGCGGGCCACTCCGCCCCGACACGCCTGGTGCCCTGCTGCTGCGCCTGGGGGCCGCGAGCATGTCCCGTAGCCGGTATTTCGTGTTGTTAGTCGCGGCTGCGATCGCGATCAGCTACTTTGACCGGCTGACGCTACCGGTGGCCATTGCCGCCATCCAGCACAACATCCCGCTCTCGAATGAGCAGTTCTCCTGGTTGCAGACCTCCTTTCTTCTGTCGTACGCGGCGCTTTATGTGGTCGGCGGACGGATGCTGGACTGGCTTGGAACTCGCCGCGGATTTCTGCTGATCATGCTCTGGTGGTCGCTGGCGTGCGCGCTCCACAGCCTGGCCACCGGGTTCGTACTGCTGCTGGTCGCGCGATTCCTTCTGGGGATGGGCGAGGGCGGTGGCTTTCCAGCGGCCACGCGGGTCGTGGCTGAGTGGATCGAGCCGCAGGAGCGCTCCACGGCCATGGGATTGATCAACGCAGGGACCGCCGTCGGCTCGGTGCTGGCGCCGCCCATCATCGGGTTCATCCTGCTGCGCAGCGGATGGCGCGCGGTCTTTGTGGCTTCCGGCTGCGCTGGACTGGCCTGGGTGCTGTGGTGGGCGCTGAGTTATCGCGACAAACCGGCGGCTCTCCCGGTAAAGAGGGGAGATGTGCAAGCAGCGCCGCCGATGCCGTGGGCCAACGTGATTCGTTTACCCAATGTCCAGGCATTTGTCTTCGCAAAGTTCATGAGCGACTCCGCCTGGTATTTCCTTTTGTTCTGGCTGCCGAAATATCTCTATGACGCTCGCGGCTTCGATGTCCGGCAGGTGACTTACTACGCCTGGATTCCCTATGCCGCCTCGGGCCTGGGCAGCTTTCTGGGCGGGTGGTTCTCGGCCTCACTGCTCCATCGCGGAAAATCTCTGGACGCCGCTCGCAAGATCGCACTCGGCTGCTGCGCCGCGGCGATGCCGGTGGTGATGCTGGTTTCGCTGGCACCGATCTCGCTGGCCCTTGCGCTCTTTAGTGTGGCATTCTTCGCGCAGCAGGCGTGGTCCGGGTTGATCATGACATTGCCCGCGGATATTTTCCCGCTCAATACCGTAGGAACCGTGGCCGGGCTGATCGGCTTTGGCGGCGCTATCGGGGGCGCCGTCTTCGGAGTGCTGGCCGGCTACCTGCTCAGTCATGGAGTTACTTATGGCGCGCTCTTTATCGCGGTTGGAACCTTTCACCTGATCGGCTTTGTCGCCATCATCCTCAGGGCTGGCCGGATCCAGCCTTTTCAGACTATGCAACCTGGAAGAATTGAGAGCGCTGCATGAAGATCACTGAAGTCCGTACCCGCGTTGTTCAATGGGAAGGCCCCGCCGCTCCGCTGCCTCCGCATTTCTGCACGAACCCCATGGACTTAGTTGCATTTCGTCAGGCATCGATGGGCAACTTTGCTTTTCATAACTGGCTGCTAGTGGAAGTCTTCACTGATAAGGGCCTGGTGGGTCTGGGCAATGCGGCGTTGTCACCGCTCGTAACCCAGTCGCTCATTGATACCTATCTCCGACCGCTGCTGCTTGGCGCGGATCCGTGGGACGTTGAGTATCTTTGGCAGCAAATGTACCGCCGCACCCTGGCCTTTGGGCGCAAGGGAGTGGCCCTGGCCGCGATCTCCGCGGTCGACATCGCGATTTGGGATTTGCTGGGCAAAGATTCGAGGCAGCCCGTCTTCCGCCTGCTGGGTGGACGAACGAAGGAAAAGATCCCGGTCTACGCGAGCCGCCTTTATGCCATGCCGATTCACGAACTGCAGGCGGAAGCGCAGAAGTATAAAGATCAGGGCTTCACGATGATGAAGCTACGCTTTGGATGGGGTCCGATGGATGGCGCAGCCGGAATGCAGAGAAATGTCGATCTGGTGCGGGCCGTGCGCGAAGCGATCGGTGACGAGATCGATCTGATGGCCGACGCCTATATGGGCTGGACCCTCGATTACGCAAAGCGCATGCTGCCGCGGCTCGAGCCGTTCCATCTGCGCTGGCTGGAGGAGCCGGTCATCCCCGATGACACGCGCGGGTACCGCGAACTGAAGAGCTACGGGAGAATTCCGATTGCCGGCGGAGAACATGAGTTCACCATCTTTGGCTTCCGCGAGCTTCTGGAAACGAACTCGCTGGACTACATCCAGTTCGACACCAACCGCGTGGGCGGCATTAGCCAAGCTCGAAAAATCTGCGCTCTTGCGGAGTCCTTCCAGGTCCCGGTAGTTCCGCACGCGGGGCAAATGCATAACTACCATGTGGTGATGGCCAGCCTGAACGCGCCGATCGCCGAGTTCTTTCCCAGGGTGGATGTGGAAGTGGGCAACGAGCTCTTCTGGTACATCTTCGACGGCGAGCCAATTCCTGAGTCGGGGCACATCGATCTGGATGACACGCTGCCCGGCCTGGGGCTGACAGTGAATGAAGAGTCGCTGAAGCGTTTCCGCATCATTTAGGGAGAGAGATAAATGCCGCTGCATCTGGTTCAACTGAGCAGAGGGGATCAGCGACGTGTGGCTATGGTTCGCGAGCCGGACCTCATACTCCTGACGGAAGTTGATTCCGTGGTGGAGCTGGCGCAGCGTGCTTTGGCGGAAAAGAACACACTGACGGCGATGACGCAGAAGCTGCTGTCCGGCGACACGCTGCGCTACGACGACCTGGTTGAAGGGCGCTCCCCATGGCGACTCCTTGCCCCAGTTGATGTACCGGGAGATTCTCAGCGGGTGCTTGTCTCCGGGACGGGGTTGACGCATCTGGGCAGTGCGCGCGACCGCCAGGCGATGCATGTCGCGCCGACGGCCGAGGAAGAAGCGCGCATGACAGACAGCATGCGCATGTTCGAATGGGGACGACAAAACGGGCGGCCGGCCGAGGGATCGATCGGCATTGCGCCGGAGTGGTTCTACAAGGGAGATGGTTCCGTCGTGCGCGGGCCACTGGATGCGCTGTTGATCCCGGGATATTCAGAGGATGGAGGCGAAGAAGCCGAGCTGGCCGCCATTTATCTGATCACCGATGACGGAACGCCATGGCGGCTTGGCATGACCACCGGGAACGAATTCTCCGATCATGTTTTCGAGCGGTTGAACTACCTGAATCTGGCGGGTTCAAAGCTGCGCACTTGCAGCATCGGACCGGAGTTGGTCGTGGATGGCGATTTCAGCGACGTGACGGGCTCGGTGCGAATCTTGCGCGACGGAGAAACCCTGTGGTCGAAGGAGATTCGCACCGGCGAGAAGAATATGTGCCACAGCCTCGCCAATCTTGAGCACCACCATTTCAAATTCGCCGGGCACCGGCAGCCGGGAACCGTGCATATCCACTTCATGGGCGCGGATTGCCTCTCGTATGGCGAAGGAGTGCGCCTCGAAGCCGGCGACGTGACGGTGGTTCATTTCGACGGCTTTGGACGCGCGCTGCGCAATGTGATCACGAGAGAGGCGCCCCTGACTGCGCCGATCCGCGTGATGCCGATGCAATAAGAGGTCTGGAGGAGAAACATGGAGAACAAGCCAAAGGTGGCACTGCTGGGCGTGGGCACAATGGGCAGCGGCATGGGGATGAACCTGCTGAAGGCGGGTTTTCCGCTCACGGTCTACAACCGAACGCGGTCGCGCACCCTGCCGCTGGAAGCGGCCGGTGCAATGGTGGCCGACACGCCGGCCGCGGCTGCAAGAAATGCTGAGATCGTTCTCGCCATGCTGGCGGATGATACGGTATCGCGCACAGTCTGGCTGGGAGAAAACGGCGCGTTGGCAGGAATGCAGACGGGCGCTGTAGCGATCGAGTGCGGTACTTTGAGCCCTGGGTGGGTATCAGAGCTGGACGTGGCAGCACGCGGGCGCGGGCTGAGGATGATTGAGGCACCGGTGACGGGCAGCCGCGCGCAGGCGGCGACAGGGCAGTTGAAGTTTCTCGCAGGCGGCGATGTCGGCGTGCTCGAGGAGGTCAAACCGGTATTGCGCTCGATGAGCCAGGAGATCCTGCACCTGGGACCGGTCGGCAGCGGAGCGCAGCTGAAGCTTATGAATAACTACCTTTGCGCGGTGCAGGTGGTTTCCTTTGCCGAGATCCTGGCCTGGATCGAGCGCAGTGGGCTCAATTGCGATGCAGCGCTGGATTTTCTGAAGAAGGGTGCGCCAGGCAGCGGCATTCTAAGCGCCATGGCCGAGCGCATGACCAGGCGCAGCTACGAGGTCAATTTTCTGCTGCCGCTGATGGCGAAAGACGTGAAGTATGCTCAGGAGGCAGCGGCCGAGCTCGGCATCGGGCTCTCGATCGCCAACCCTGTAGCAGCCGTTTTCCAGAAGGCGAAGGAGCACGGTCATGAGGCACAGGATATGTCTGCGGTGGCGGAAGTGGTTCGCCAGGGCGTGACCAGGTAATTCAGACCAGAGCCTGCGCCCGCCACTCTTGTCGCGTTATCGCAGAGGAGACCTCAACTATGACTACCCTCATTTCCCGCAGATTTGTGATTGGAGGACTTGGAGCCGGATTGGCGCAATTGCTTCTGACACGGCGCATCGATGCCGCGGACACATTCGATCCGCTGACCGGCGCGCCGGGGCAGCTGGATCTGACTCTGACGGCCTTTTCCTCCCATATCCTGCGCATCGCCATTGCGCCGGTCAACGAATGGAAGCAGGAGACTGAGCTGGGCACTATGCCTCAAACCAATGCAAAGCCGTTGCTCAAAGAAAGGCATCCGGCGAAAACAGAGATCTCGTGGGGTAATTACCGCATTGCGCTGGAAGAGGATCCCCTTCGCGTGACCGTATCAGCGGCGGAACGAAACTTCCGCCAGCAGATTCAGTTTGACACTGATACCACTGCGGTGCGATTCGAACTGGGCGATGCGCCGATCTTCGGCCTGGGCGAGAGCCCGCCCACCTGGGATCTGCGCGGCGGCCGCTATCGGATGATCAACGGTGAATCGACCCCCCGTCTCGATGTCGATGGCGCGCGCCTCCCGATCCCGTGGCTGATCAGTGCAGCCGGTTGGGGGTTGTTCATCGGGCAACCGTCAGGCTTTTTTGATCTTTCCGGAAAGACGGGCGTCTTCCAGCCGGTGGAGGCAACATCCCGACGTAATGTCTACCTGATCGTAGGCGATACGATCGCGCAGGTTCTGCGCGGGTATGCGGAACTGACCGGCTACCCGCACTTACCGCCGCTTTGGTCCCTGGGCTATCAGCAGTCCCACAGGACGCTGGCGAGTAAGGACGAGGTTATGACCGAGGCGCGGACGTTCCGCGAGAAGAAGCTACCCTGCGACACACTGATCTATCTCGGCACCGGCTTTTGCCCCTCAGGATGGAATACCGGACACGGCTCGTTTACCTTCAATGCGAATGTCTTCCCGGACCCGAAGGAGATGATCAGCCAGTTGCATGATGAGCACTTCAAAGTCGTCCTGCACGTTGTTCCGCCTGGTGACTTTCACGGAACGATCCATGACACCGGCGCTGAGGCGATAACGCCGGGGGATGCGGTCGGCTACTGGCAGCAGCATTTGCCGGTGGAAGAAACCGGCGTCGATGGATGGTGGCCGGACGAAGGCGACCGGCTCTCCGTCTACGCTCGATTACAGCGCAATCAGCTTTACTGGAACGGGCCACTGAGTGTGCATCCCGAGCGACGTCCATTTGCTCTGCACCGCAACGGATATGCGGGACTGCAGCGCTTTGGGTGGCTCTGGTCCGGCGACATCGATTCGACCTGGACGGCGCTGGCTGCCCAGGTGCGTAATGGCATCAACATCGGCCTGTGCGGCATTCCTTACTGGGGAACCGACACGGGCGGGTTCTCGCCGACTCATGAGCTAACACCGGAGCTGTACGTGCGCTGGTTCCAGTTCAGCGCGTTCTGTCCGCTTTTTCGTTCACACGGCCGCACGTGGAAACTGCGGCTGCCATGGGGATGGAACACCGGAAACCCAGGCCCGCTGGAAGGCGCGGAGCGTCTGGGGCCGAACTGGCCTCCGGAACAGGAACTCCATGATCCACAGGTGGAAGAGATTTGCCGACAATACCTGCACCTGCGTTACCGTCTACTTCCTTATCTTTACTCGTCGGCGGCGCAGGCGCACGTAACCGGCCTGCCGCTCATGCGTCCGCTGTGGCTCGAACATCCTCAGGATAAGCAGGCGCTGATGTGCGACGACGAATACCTCTTCGGCGACAGCTTCCTGGTGGCTCCGGTATTGCAGGCCGGGGCCAGTGAGCGCATGGTCTATTTGCCCGCTGGCCGCTGGTGGGATTACTGGACGAGTGAAGCGGCTGAAGGAGGACGCGAATCCTCGCGGCCCCTGGATCTGGCGACACTTCCCCTTTATGTGAAGGCAGGATCCGTGGTGCCGTTGGGTCCGGTCAGGCAATACGCAACGGAGGCGGTCGACGAGCCTCTCACTTTGCGCGTGTACCCTGGCGCAGACGGCAGCTTCGCGCTCTATCAGGATGACGGTGAAAGTTTTCGCTATCAGCGCGGCGACTTCACAAGGATCCTCTGCGGCTGGAATGATGGCGAGCGGACGCTCACCCTTCGGGTTGATTTGAAAGGCCGGCCCGCCAGCGGGCAAACGATGCGGGTAGAGGTTGCAGGGACAAGTGGCGCTAAAATTGTAGTTTTACGGAAAGCGATGACAGATGTGAAAGTGTGAGAGGGCTCGAACTCCTGGACCCCATCCGGGCGCCCTCCAGCAGAAAGCCTCCGGCAAGCAGCATATGGCGCAGCCCGTCAAGCCCGGCGCTTGCATGCACCTTCTGGTCGGCGCCTACGCTGATATCGCCGGCGTCCAAGCGCTTCAGCCTTAGATGTCCTTTGTGAGGCGTCATTTCGCGGCGAGCGGAAACCGGATTGCGACCGTTGTTCCTCGGTTCTCCGCGCTGGCAACCACCAGTTGCGCGTGGTGCATATCCGCAATCCACTTCGCGATCGACAGCCCGAGGCCGCTGCCTTCCACCTGGCCGCGCGACGGATCGCCGCGATAGAAGCGATCGAAGACACGCGGGAGATCGGTTTCCGAAATTCCTATGCCGGTATCGCTTACCGAGACGACCGCTTCGCAATCCGAAGCACTGAGGCTGATATCGATGCGGCCCGGTGAGGGCGTGTACTTAAAGGCGTTGTCCAGCAGGATCCAGAGGAGCCGGCGCAGGCTCGCAGAATCTCCGAGCACGTTGACATCCCGATCGGCGCTCAGATCCACAGAGAGCGTGTGGTTCTTTTCCGCAGCCAGGGGAAAGGCCATCTCGCACGACTCCTCGATTACCTGGCGAAGATCGAGGCGTGCCAGAGCGACTTCAGCCTGCCCTGAGTCGGCCCGGGCCAGGGTAAGGAGATCTTCCAGCAGCAGCGAGGCCTTTGCCGACTCGTCCACAATGTCGGACAGGGCATGGCGGCTGTCGGCATCGGCTCCAGGGTGGCGAGACGCGACCTCGGCTACGGTGCGAATGAACGCGATGGGGCCGCGCAAATCGTGCGAGGCATCCGCGGTGAACTGTTTGATGCGCCGAACCGAGGACTCCAGCCTCTCCAGCATCTCGTTGCACGTTTCCGCGAGGCGCTGCAATTCGTCACCGGTCTTGACCACCGGCAGGCGTTCGGAGAGGTTGCTGATGCTAGTGGACCTCGCGGACGATGTGATCCGGTCGACGGGCAGCAGCGCGCGCCGGCTGAGGAAATAGCCGCCTGCGGAAGAGACAAGCAACAACACCGGGATCGAAGCAAGCAGTCCCGTGACAAAGCGGGCCAGCACCAGCTCGTTGCCGCTCTCGGGTGCGGCCGCCATTACGTAGAGAGTCTCCTTCCCCAGAACGAAGGGGTGTCCCAGCACCCAATAAGCCTGCCCGGACCACGTCACCTGGCGAAAGATCTGCCCACGAACGCTGCTCATGGTGGGCCAGGGAAAATCCTGCGCCGCAGGGGTGGGTGAAGGATACGCGCGCTGTCCGCCCGCGCTAAAGATCTCACATAATCCATTGCCGGTGGCGCGGGCAAACTCAGCGAAGTCGCTCTGGCGCCTGGCATCTGATTCGTTCTCGGTTGTCGTCAGCAGCGTCTCGAGGCGGTGTTCGCGCCGAACCAGGGTGCCGTACCGCTCGCTGACCAGCGTACTTCGCAGGTTGAGCCACATGGCGACCCCGAAGAGCATCCAGCCGAAGAAGAAGATGCCGCCGAACCACAGGGTGAGCCGGAGCGAGATGGACCAGGGACGTCTCACGGTGCAGCGCGCAGCGTATAGCCCATGCCGCGCACTGTGTGGAGCAGCTCGACTTCTCCCGGATGATGCGTGATTTTGGCGCGCAGGGACGCGATGAAAACGTACAGGCTGTCGTAGCTGACGGCGGCATCGACGCCCCATCCCTCGTCGATAAGCACGGAGCGGGGAACAATGCTGCCGGCCCGGCGCATCAGCGCTTCCAGCAGGGCATACTCGGTGCGAGTCAGAGGCTCGATGCGGTCGCCACGTCGCAGTTCGCAGGTACGGGGCTGCAGAACGAGATCGCCGCAGCGCAGCTCGGCGGCCGGACGGGCGGCGACTCGTCGCGAGGCGGCGCGCAGGCGCGCCAGCAGCACATCGAGGGCGAAGGGCTTGGTGAGGTAGTCGTCGGCACCGGCGTCGAGGCCGCGCACAACATCCTGCATGGAATCGCGGGCAGACAGAATCAGCGTCTGCGTGCGCAGGCGATCCTCGCGCAGCTTGCGGATCACGGTGAAACCGTCGATGCGGGGCAGCATGACGTCCAGCACAAGCATGTCGAAGCGGTCGGTCCGGCCGAGGCGCAGCGCCTCTTCGCCGTCATATGCGAGGGTGACAGCGTAGCCTTCGCTTTCCAGAGCGCGCCCCAGATGGCCGGCCAGGGTGCGCTTGTCCTCGGCAATCAGAACCTGCATGCATCGCAGTCTAGGCCACCTCAGGTGAATTTCCCGTGAATACGGGCTGTGCTTCTGTGCTTCCTCAGGTTACTTTTAGATTCGCTCCGCATACTGCCCCGGTAGCGAATCGCGGATTTCAGAGGCTATCGTTCGGAGGTATTTATGCGGAAATCCTGCCGGCGCCTGTCCATCGTTTTGGCGCTGCTGGTTGCGGGCTCCCTGAGCGCGTTGCAAGCACAAGCGCAGACAGCGAGCATCAACGGCACTGTCACCGACGCCTCAAAAGGGGTTGTTCAGGGAGCGCGCGTCGTGGTAACCCCAGGCAACGCCGTCGTTACTACAAACAGCGCCGGGCAGTTCACCATGGCGGGACTTGCCCCTGGGATCTACACAGTCACCATCACAGCCGCAGGCTACGCTCCGCTGACCCAGGGCGTTTCTCTGTCCGCGGGACAGGCCGCACCTTTCAGCGCCGTCCTTCAGGTTGGCACCGCTTCGGAGCAGGTCGTTGTCTCTGCCGGAGTAGGCCCCGTCCAAACCACGACGCAGGCCATCAATGAAGAAATTACCTCCGCCAACATCGTCAACGTTATGCCTCTCGCCGAAATCAGGGCGCTGCCCAACGCGAACATTGCGGACGCCGCCGGACGGCTGCCGGGCGTGACGCTGCAACGCAATGAAGGCCAGGGCGAGTACGTTCAGGTGCGCGGACTGGATCCGCGCCTGACCAATGTCACGGTCGATGGCGTGACTCTGCCAGCGCCGGAGGTCGCCATCAGCCAGGTCGATCTGACAACGATTCCCGACAACATGGTGCAGTCCATCGTAATCAACAAGACCCTCTCCGCCAATCAGGACGCCGACGGCATCGCCGGCAGCGTGAATCTGGTAACCAAGACGGCGGGAACGCAGCCCTATTTCAGCGCCGAATCCACCATGGGTTTTACTCCGATCCAAAATACCCGCTACGTGGGCAAGGTGAGCACGACCGCAGGGATGCGCTTCGGCGCGGACAAGCGCTGGGGCCTGATCGGCGGCTTCGAGGCCGACTACAACGGCGGCGGCATCGACAACATCCAGCCCAGTCCAGACATCAACCCCGATGGCTCGACGACTCCCTATTACGACAACGACACGCAGCGCATGTATCGGTTCAACGAGCAGCGCTGGGGCGTCACCAGCACCCTGGATTACAAGATGAGCCCCAAAACCACCGTGGCTCTGCACTTCCTGCTTTCCGACTTCAGGGACTGGCTCGATAAGTGGTACTACCAAATCGGCCCCAAGGCCAAGTTCTATCAGTCAGACCAGGTGAGAACCCCGGAAATCGGCAGTCTCATCCTCGACGGCAGCCACATCCTCAAGAACTCCTGGATTCACTGGGGTTCGGCCGTCTCCCGCTCCCGCTTCCTGAACGCCGGCGGTGACCCGCGCGCGGAGTGGAATCCAGTATCTTCCCTGAAGAGCTACGACAAGAGCCAGTGCGCTTACGCCGGAACCCCCACCAGCATCTATCGGCCCATGTGGTCGTCCGGTTGCGAGTTTCCCAATGCCAACCCCGCTGATAATAATTTCAACCCCGCGAACTATCTCCTGGATACGTACCGCACCACCACCGGGCAGGCTGTGGAGCTAAACCTGCAGGAGTGGGCGGGAATGGGATTCAACTACCACCTCGGCGACCTGTCTTCCACGTTCGAGTTCGGAGGCGAGTTCCGCAACAGCCACGCCTTCGAGTACGGGTGGACGCCGCAGTACAACTACGTCGGACCGACCACAGGCAGCAATGCCGCAAGCCTCGTCCCGTTCGAAACCGGGTTCAACGACAAGGACTACTATGACGGCACCTATTACATGGGGCCTGTCACCGACTGGAACAAACTGACGGCTTACTTCCGGGCGAATCCGGGTAGCTTCTCGCTGGATGTGCCGACCACGCAGGAAGGTTCCGACTCCGCCAATTTCGACCTGATCCAGCGCATCTCCGCAGGCTATGTAATGAACACCATCAACTGGTCCAGGTTCAGCCTGCAGACGGGGCTGCGCTTCGAAGCCACGCAGGTGCATGTCCTCGGCTATTACGTGAACCCTGCGGCGGGACCGAACGGCGACGGACTGGACAACAATGGCAATTGGGTTGGAACCACCCCGGAGACCACCAACCAGACGTATGTCGATCCATTGCCCAGCGTGCAGGCGCGCTGGATGGTGGGCCCGATGACCGCCATCCGCGCCGTCTACTCACGCGGCATTGCACGTCCCAACCCGTACGACCTGGTGCCGTACATCCTGGACAACGGCGAAGGCACGGTACCCCGTTACGCCATCGGCAACCCCACCGAACACCCCACCCACGCCAACAATTACGATCTGCTGCTCGAACAGCAACTGCGCCCCTTCGGCATCATTCAGGCGGGGTACTTCTATAAACAGCTCAGCGATCCCATCGTCCAGACCTACACCTCCTGCGGGATCGCGGGATCTCTTTGCAACATCCCAGGGAACAGTGCCACCGACGAGGCGCAGCAGGATATCAACGCCAATACCGCCAGCGTGTCCGGGCTGGAGTTTTCCTGGCGTCAGAACATGAGCTATCTGCCGGGCCTGCTCCACGGCATGAACATGATGGCCAACTACTCGTATGCTGACTCGCACAGCAACGGCATTCCTGGACGCACAGATTCTCCGCCGCTCATCGGTACGGCGCGTCACGCGTTCAATCTCGAGCCTTCATATACGCTCGGACGTTACGACGTGCACATGGGCATCAGCTACAACGGCGCTTACGAGTATGCCTACCAGTGGTTCAACAATCAGCCCGACCCGAGCAACAATACGCTCGGCCCGGCGAACGGCCCACTGGGCGACAACTTCGCCTATCCGCACCTGCAGGTGGACGCCCAGATGGGGGCGCGCGTATGGCGGGGGCTGCATGTGATCCTTAACGGCCTGAACCTGACCAACGAGGTCTTCGGCTACTACAACGGGCAACCGCAGTACGTGTCCCAGCGTGAGTATTACAAGCCGACCTACAGCGCCACCCTGCGCTGGGACTCGGGCGCTGAACACTGATAACCGCTTGTTTCACCCTGCCTCTCAGTGGGGCGCATGTGCTGGCTCATGGCGTGTGCCCCGTCCTTTTTCCGCTGCAACGTTTTTGTTCCGTTCGATGATGAGGACCTGATGATCCGGATGCTGCGGCCGCTGGCTTGTTCTCTTTCTGGGTTAGCCGTACTCGCTTTCGGTCAGACGCCGGCGATGGAGGCAAGCCACGGTGCCCAGACGCTGCAATTCGTGATCGTTCTCACTCGCCATGGCGTGCGTTCGCCCACAAGCAAGCCGGGACGCTACGACGGGTACTCCGCGGCGCCCTGGCCCGCCTGGAGTGTCCCGCCCGGCGATCTGACGCGGCACGGCTTTGCGCTGATGAAGCTTTTCGGCGCATTCGACCGAGCCTCCCTGGCCTCGGAGGGGCTTCTCCCGCCGAGTGGCTGCGGAGGCGCCAATCGTGTTGCCATCCTTGCGGACTCCGACGAGCGAACCCGCGAAACGGGAAAGGCCCTCGCCGAGGGCATGTTTCCAGGATGCACGCTGGCGGTCCAGGCACTTCCCACGGACGATTCGGACCCGCTGTTCCACGCGATGCATGCCGGTGTGGGCAGGCCGAATGCCGCGCTGGAGCGTGCTGCAATCGAAGGCAGCATCGGCGGAAATGCCGCCGGCCTTTCGGAAGTCTATCGCCCGCAGTTAGAAGCACTCGATCACATCCTGGCGGGCTGCGGGCGGACGGCGGTCACCAATCCCCGCCGCAGCTCGATTTTCAGTGTGCCCGTCGATCAGACGCAGGCAAAGAGCGACCATGGCGCCAGCCTGCACGGCCCGCTGAGCACCGCCTCTTCAATGGCGGAGACGCTGCTGCTCGAATACGCGGAAGGCCTGCGGGGAGGCAGCCTGGGATGGGGCTGCCTCAATGAGGCGAATCTACGCGAGGTCATGCAGCTGCATGCCGCGGAAACCGACTTCACGCAACGCATTCCCGCGGTCGCCCGCGTCAACGGATCAAATCTGCTCGATCACATCGTGGATGCGCTTACACGGAGCGCATCTGGAAATCCGGTCCCGGATGCCCCCGACAAGCCCGGCGATCGTGTGCTCTTCCTTGTCGGCCACGACAACAACATCGCCAGCGTCGCAGGGCTCCTCGATCTTCATTGGATCATCGACGGACGGCGAGATGACACGCCCCCCGGCGGCGCTCTGCTGTTTGAGCTGTGGCGCTCGACCGACGGCGCATGGTTTGTCCGCGTGTATTACACGGCGCAGTCATTGCGCCAGATGCGGGAAGCGACGCCCTTGACCCTCGCCCAACCGCCGGAGCGCGTGCCGGTGTTTGTGCCGGGCTGCAGCCTTCCGGACATGTCCTGTGCGCTGGATTCGTTCGCGAGCACGGCACGAGCCGTCGTCGATCCGGCATACGTCAGCCACTCCGATTGACGTTGGGTATCGTGGAGCCGAACCGTTTGTCTGAGGATACGAGCTAGTTCCCAGCCACAGTGCCGATTGCCGGGATCTCTGGATCCGCCTCAATGCTCCGGCGGCTTGAGGGCAGGAAGAGGCTCAACAACACGGCCGCAAAGGCCACACCGGCAAGGTAGAGAATGAATCTTGCCTGATAGGCGCCGGCGCGGTCATACAGGTGCCCGATCCAGAGCGGGCCGGTGCCTCCGCCGATGGCGTAGGCAGTCCAGGTGAGTCCGTAGAGCACCGAGAAGTGCCGCCTGCCAAAGTAACGCGCCAGCAGATAAGGTGCGACGTCCGCTTCGCTGCCCAGGCCGACGCCCAGCACCGCCGCACCCAACAGGGCAACCGGGCCGGTGTTCGCGAAGGCCAAAATCAGCGTCCCCCCAGCGGCCAGCGCCAGCACGAACGTCTGGATCCGTTCCGGCGAGACGCGATCGATCGCAAAGCCAATGAAGAGCCTGCCGACGATACCCGCTCCTCCGCGCACCGAGAGAGCCAGGGCGGCACCGGTGGCCAGAATGCCATGCTGTGTCAGGATCGCCGCCAGATTGGTGACCAGACCGTTTTCGCTGAAGGCGGACAGAATCGTGATGACGGCGAGGATCCAGAAAGCCGTGGTGCGCAGAGCCGCGGCCACTGACATGCCCGGAGCTTGACGGTCGGTGCGTACCAGAGGCCTTTCCGGACGGTTGCGCACCAGCATCGCCGTCAGCGGGAGGCCGAGCAGCGCGATGCCGCCCAGCAGGAGCCATCCATCGCGCCATCCGTGACGCTGAATCATCCACTCGGTAAGCGGAGGGATCACAATCGAACCGACACCACTTCCGGTCAGGAGTAACGCCAGCGCAAAGCCTCGATGCCTCGAGAACCAGGTCAGAATCGTACGCGTGTAGGCAAACTGAGCGGTTCCGTTCGCTGCCAGCCCGAGCACAAGGAAGGTGAGATAGAACTGGCTGATCTGAGAACTGAGCCTGCTGAGAGAAGCCAGCGCAATCGCGAAAGCAAGAATAGCGGGCAGGATGATGCGCCGCGGCGGAAATCGATCGAGGAGAAACCCGATCGCCGGAGAGACAAGCGCGACCGTGATGGCCGCCAGCGCAAACGCTCCGCCCATGGCTTCCCTCTTCCATCCAAAGGCGGCGTGCAACGGATCGAGAAAAAGGCTGAAGGTATAGGGAACAATGGGAGCGAAGCTCACCATGACGCCGGTGAAAGCGGCAGCGAGGACACCCAAGCCGGAATAGTGGAGCGAGACTTCGTCGGCCATCGGAGAAGTGGTCGGCTTCATCCCGGCTCTCTTGCAGTGGAATCCTGTTCAGGCAGCCTCGTCAGCGTGAATCTCGTCGGTAGCCGTGCTCGGCGAGCTGCTTTCCCATCTCCGCATACATCGACTCATCGCGGGGCTGCCATGTGCCGAGCCCATCGACATAGCGGTTGTACATGCAGAACGCAGCGGCGATCAGGACTGTGTCATGGATCTCAAGGTCGGTAGCGCCCTGTGCTCTGGCTCGGGCTATGTCATCGGGTGAAACTCGCTTACCGTCCTGCTGCACCTTGCCTGCGATGGCCAGCAACGCCTTGAGCTTCGGCGTCACAGGAGCCGACTCGAAGTCTGTCTTTACCTGCTTCACGATCTCACCGCTGCACAGGTGGCAGGCAGCTGCCGCGCCGTGGCTGGTCTCGCAAAAGTAGCAGTCGTTTCGCGACGAGACATACGTCGCGATCAGCTCCCGCTCGCCCGCCATCAGGCTGTTCGGCTCGTGCAGCAGAATGTGGGCCAGGTCGCGCATGGGTTTTGCCGTCTCCGGACGGAAAGCAAAGCCCGCGCTGATGCCCGGAAGTCCTTCGGAAAGTGCAATGTGCGGCATTTCTCTTCCCTTCAGCGAGCGGACGTTGCCGCCGGCAAAAAGTCTTTGCTTCCTTCAACGTAACCCTTGCGCGCGACCATCTTGCCCCGTTCGCGATACATTGCGTCATCGCGCGGCTGCGTCGTTCCCAGGCCATCGACGTAGCGGTTATACATGCAGAACGCCGCGGCAATCAGTACCGTGTCGTGGATCTCCACGTCCGTCGCGCCCTGGCTGCGCGCATGCTCCACGTCCGCGGGCGTCACATTCTTCCCATCCTGCTGCACCTTACTGGCAATCACCAGCAGAGCTTTTAGCTTGTCAGAAATGTTCGCGTGTTGAAAGTCAGCTTTCACCCGCTTCACCAGGTCCTCATCGCCGCCCAGATGCGCAGCGGCAATGGCTCCATGGATGCTCTGGCAGAAATGACAATCGTTGAGATAAGAGACGTACGTGGCGATGAGTTCTCTTTCGCCCGGTGTCAGCGTGTGCGGTCCAAAGAGCAGGACCTCGACCAGTTCGTTCAAAGGCCCGGCGGTTTCCGGACGGAAGGCCATCGCGCCGCGGATGCCGGGTAGTCCTTCGGGGAGAGCGATGTGAGGCATGAAATGTTGGTCCTTTCAGGGTGGGTCGAGTCGATGCCACAATCCGTTCGCCGGGGAAAACGTCAAATTGGCGCGAAATCGGGACCGCCTTCGCGTCGAAAGGGAACGTTAGCAGTACCAGCCGCAGGGTGGCTACGGCGAAAAGATGCAAACGGTCCTCCATCGAAAGGTCGAAATGCGTCCTGGTGACCCGTGCCCGACCTGCTCCCGTCATAACGCCACAAGTGCCCGGCAATGAACATTCTGTCCGTCAATGAACAGCGACGCATTTGGTCCGAATTACTCCGGGAGCCGATCTGCCTGAAACCTCAGCGATTTCGACGGCTCCGATTTGGCCAGCCGGGTGCATTCTGTCAGAAAAGAGCTTTTCAGCAACTGGACCGGGTCACCTTCCGGAGAACGATATGGCCGGGCTTTTTCATGATTTGCGCTATGCCCTGCGGCAACTGCGCCGCAGCCCCTGGTTCACGCTAACCGCGACCCTCATGCTCGCCCTGGGCATCTGCGCCACCAGCACCGCCCTTAGCTGGATCGAGGGCACGATGCTGCGCCCCGTTCCCGGCGCCCGCGAAACTGGCCGACTCGTTTCCGTTATGCGCGGCACCTGGAATGTTTCGCCGGCTCCGCCCTTTTCCTATCCGGATTACCGTGATCTGCGCGACGCCAACCACACCTTCAGCGGCATCCTCGGCTACCACCATGAGTGGGCCACTCTGACCGGCAGCGATTCGCCGCAGCGCATCTACGCCGCTCAGGTCAGCGGCAACTACTTCGACGTCCTCGGAATCCGCCCGCTTCTCGGCCGGTTCTTCCGCCCCGATGAAGAGGCCCGCCTCGGCGGCGTTCCCTACATTGTCCTCGGCTACTCGCTCTGGCAGACTCGCTTTCAGGGCGACCCGGCGATTATCGGCAAATCGGTCGAGATCCAGCACCAGCCGTTCACCATCATCGGAGTCGCACCGAAGGGCTTCATCGGATGCATGCCTGCCATCCGCGAAGATCTGTGGGCGCCGCTTGCCCCCGGCACGGCGCCCGGCAGTAATGACTGGCGCATCCTGCACCGCGAAGATCCCTGGCTGAACGTTGTGGGCCGCCTCCGCCCCGGTGTCAATCGGCGCGCCGCCACCCAGGACCTGGCAACCATCATGCGCCGGCTCGTTGCCGAATACCCCGCAGCCCATCTCGGCGTCAACACCATCACTCTCGATCCCATGTGGCGCTCCCCCTTCGGCGCCAACGGCTATTTCGCCGCCTCGCTGCCCATCCTGCTGGCCTTTGCCGCTCTGGTGCTCCTTCTTACCTGCGCCAATGTCGCCACCCTCATGCTCGTGCGTTTCGTCGCGCGTGCCCGCGACCTCGCCATCCGCCAGTCCCTCGGTGCGGGGCGTACCGCCCTCATGCGCCAGATGATCCTCGAGGGTCTCCTCGTTTCCCTCGCGGGATCTGCGATCGCTCTCCTCCTCACCATGTGGACTGCGAGAACGCTCGGCCGGTTCGTTCCCGCGAACGCCAATCCCATCGCCGTCAGCGGTACCGTCGATCAGGGCGTAGTGTGGCTCCTGCTGCTGGTCGCCATCGGCGCCGGCGTGCTCTGCGGAGCCCTCCCCGCCTGGCGCTCCTCCCATGTCACTCCCGCTGAAGTTCTCCGCCAGGAATCCGTGAACCTCTCCTCCGGCTCGCAAAACCGCCACGTCCTCAGCGGCCTCGTGGTGGCGCAGGTCGCGCTCTCGGTGGCTCTTCTCGTCTGTGCCGGGCTCTTCCTGCGCACCCTGCACAACACCGCCACCGCCAATCCAGGATTCGACGATTCGCGCGTGCTCACTGCCGCTATTGGCCTCGACACCGGCTACTCCGGCTCCGAGATCCGCCAGTTCGAGAAGAAGATCCTCACCCGGGCGCGTGCAATCCCCGGCACGACAGAAGTCTCCCTCACCGACTGGCTGCCCCTGAGCCTGAGCCGCAAGACCAGCGACGTCTGGCCGGAAGGCTATGTGCCCCAGCCGCACGAGTCAGGCGAAGTCACCCGCGCCGACGTCTCCGCCGGCTACTTTGCCACACTCGGAATTCCCATCCTCGAAGGCCGCACCTTTCTTGACACCGACGATGAGCATGCACCCGAGGTAATGATCGTGGACCAGACCGCCGCCGCTCGCTACTGGCCGGGGAAGGATCCCATCGGCCGCAGACTGCGTATGTGGGACACCCTCTACACCGTCATCGGCGTCGCGAAGAACTCCGCCCATCTATATATGAGCGAAACTGCGCAGCCAATGATCTACTGTTCGATCCTGCAGGTGGGCGGCCCCGAGACCATCCTGCAGGTGCGCACGCCCGGCGATCCGGCATCCGCAGCTCCGGCTGTCGTCGAGGCAATTCACCAGATCAACCCGCAGTGGCTCGTCTACGACGTGCGGCCGTTGCGCGAGACCGCTGAGGTCGCCAGCACCTTTGCCATCATGGAGTCTACCTTTGCTTCGGCGTTTGCCGTGCTCGCGTTGATCCTGGCGGCCTCCGGCATCTACGGTGTGCTGGCCTACCGCGCCCAGCTGCGCACCCACGAAATCGGTATTCGCATGGCGCTGGGGGCCGCGCGCCGCGATGTCCTCTGGCTCATCCTGCGCCAGGGCCTCCGTCTCGCCGTCTGGGGCATCGTGCTGGGCATCGTTCTCACCATGGCTCTCACGCGCTTTATCAGCGCTCAGCTCTACGGAGTAAGCCCGGCCGATCCCCTCACCTTCGTGCTGGTCACCCTGCTGCTGACCGTCGTCGCCGGAGCCGCCTCCTCGCTTCCCGCCCTTCGCGCCATGCGCGTCGATCCCATGGCCGCCATCCATGAGTCCTAAATCCGGAACGCGGCGAAAGACGCGCGGCCGCCTCCGGAATCAGGCATCATAGAACCGATGCCACTCATCCTGGCTCTCGATCAGGGAACCACCAGTTCCCGCGCCATTCTCTTCGGACACGACGCCACCATCGTCGGCGTCGCGCAGCAGGAGTTTCGCCAGATCTACCCCAACGTCGGCTGGGTCGAGCACGATCCGTACGACATTCTCACCTCCCAGCTCACCTCCGCCGTTGAAGTCCTCGGAAGAGCCGGCATCCGCCCCCGCGATCTCGCCGCCCTCGGCATCACCAATCAGCGCGAAACAACGCTGGTTTGGGATCGCGAGACCGGCAAACCGATCTATAACGCCATCGTCTGGCAGGACCGCCGCGGCGCCCCGCTCTGCCAGCGCCTCCGCGATGACGGCGTCGAAGACATGGTGCGCAGCCGCACCGGCCTGCTCATTGACTCCTACTTCTCCGCCACCAAAATCGCCTGGATCCTCGACAATGTCTCCGGCGCCCGCGACCTCGCCCAGCGCGGCAAACTCGCCTTCGGCACCGTCGATTCATGGCTCGTCTGGAACCTCACCAGCGGCCAGCGCCACATCACCGACCGCACCAACGCCAGCCGCACCATGCTCTACAACATCGTTGACGACCGCTGGGACCCCGAGCTCCTCCGCCTGCTGAACATCCCCGAGAGCCTCATGCCCGAGGTCGTCGCGTCGAGCCGGCAGATCGGCCAGGTCACCACCTCGCTCGGCCTCGGCGACGTCCCCATTGCCGGCATTGCCGGCGATCAGCAGGCCGCCCTCTTCGGCCAGCTTTGCGTCAATCCCGGCGACGCGAAAAACACCTACGGCACCGGCTGTTTTCTGCTCGAGCACCTCGGCAACACCTTCACCCTCTCCCGCGAAAAGCTCATCACCACCCTCGCCGCCAGCCCAGCCAGCAAGCCGGAATACGTTCTCGAAGGCAGCATCTTCGTCGGCGGTGCCGTCGTGCAGTGGTTGCGCGACAACATGCGCTTCATCGCCGCATCGCCCGATGTCGAATCCGTCGCTGCATCCGTCGATTCGAGCAACGGCGTCGTCTTCGTCCCCGCCTTCACCGGCCTCGGCGCGCCCCACTGGGATCCGTACGCCAGCGGACTCATCATCGGCCTCCAGCGCAGCACCCAGATCGGCCACATCGCCCGCGCAGCCGTCGAAAGCATCGCCTTCCAGGTCGCCGATGTCCTCCACGCCATGGATCAGGACACCGGGCGCCCTCTGCGTGCGCTCCGCGTCGATGGCGGTGCCGCCGCCAACGATCTCCTCATGCAGTTTCAGGCCGACCTGCTCGGCATCCCCGTTCACCGCCCCGCCGTGCTCGAAACCACCGCCCTCGGCGCTGCCTTCCTCGCCGGCCTCGCCGTCGGCTTCTGGAGCAGCACCGACGAGATCGCCCGCCTGCGCGGCCCCGACACCGTCTTCGAGCCCAAAGCCGATCCCGCCGACATGCAGCGCCGCCAGCAACAATGGCAGGACGCCGTCCAGCGCGCCCGCGGCTGGAACCGTCCGCCCGAAACCCGCTGAGAGGATCGCCCATGGATCGCGCCGTCATGCTCCGCCAGCTCCGCGCTCGACACGAGCCCTGGGACATCGTCATCATCGGCGGCGGCGCTACCGGCGCCGGCATCGCCGTCGATGCCGCCAGCCGCGGCTTCGCCACGCTCCTCCTCGAACGCGAAGACTTCGGCAAAGGTACATCCAGCCGCAGCACCAAGCTCGTCCATGGCGGCGTCCGCTATCTCGAACAAGGCAACATCTCCCTCGTCATGGAGGCCCTCAAGGAGCGCGGTATCCTCCGCCGCAACGCGCCCCATCTCGTCCACGACGTTCCCTTCGTCGTCCCCAATTACTCCTGGTGGGAAACGCCCTTTTACGGCATCGGCCTCAAAATCTACGACCTTCTCGCTGGCCAATACGGATTCGGCAAATCACGCCTGCTCTCTTTAGAAGAAACCCTGGAGCGCCTGCCCAACCTCCGCCAGGAAGACCTCCGCGGCGGCGTCATCTACCACGACGGCCAGTTCGACGACGCCCGCCTCCTCATTCACCTCATGGCCACCGCCGCCGATCACGGCGCAACGGTCCTGAACTACGCGCCAGTGACGGCAATCCGCAAAGACGACACCGGCTTCATCAACGGCGTCATCGCCCAGGACTCCGAATCCGGCGAGCCGTTCAGCATCGACGCGCGCGTTGTCGTGAACGCCACCGGCATCTTCACCGATGAGACCCGCCGCCTCGCCAACCCCACCGCGGCCCCGATGATTCAGCCCAGCCAGGGCATCCACCTCGTGCTCGATCGCCAATTCCTCCGCGGCACCACCGCCATCATGGTCCCCCACACCAGCGACGGCCGCGTCCTCTTCGCCATCCCCTGGCACCAGCATGCAGTCGTCGGAACCACGGACACGCCCATCGACGCGCCCTCCTACGAGCCGCTGCCCTTTGAACACGAAATCGCCTTCATCCTCGACACCGCCGCCGAATATCTCAGCCGCCCCCCGCGCCGCGAAGATGTCCTCAGCGTGTACGTCGGCATCCGTCCGCTGGTGAAAGCCGCCGGCTCCGATACCGGCAAGACGTCGGCGCTCTCCCGCGACCACACCATCCACATTGATGACTCGGGCCTGCTCACCATCGCCGGCGGCAAATGGACCACCTATCGCCGCATGGCCCAGGACGCCGTCGATCACGCCATCACCCTCGGCCACCTCGACGACAAGCCCTGCGTCACCCAGGACCTGCGCCTGCACGGCTACGCCGAGAACAGGGAAAACGGCGATCCCCTCGCCGTCTACGGCTCCGACACCCAGGCCATTCGCCGTCTCGCCAATGAATTCCCGGACCTCGCCCGCCCGCTCGATCCCGAGCTCCCGCCCATCGCCGCCCAGGTCGTCTGGGCCGTGCGCGAAGAAATGGCTCGCTCCATCGAAGACGTCCTGGCGCGGCGCACCCGCGCCCTCTTCCTCCGCGCCCGCGCCGCCCTGCGCATGGCGCCAACCGTCGCCGCGATCATGGCCCGCGAGCTCAACCGCGACCCCGCCTGGATCACCCACCAGCTGGAAAACTTCCGCAACCTCGCCGCGCAATACACCCTTGAAAAGACGGCCGATTCCGCACGCCAGAACTAGCCGCGGCTTTCAAAAACTTGCGCAAAATTTGCGTTGTCAGCCTGAGCGAGCCTTCCGAATTTGTTGCGCCGCACTTGGCACAACACCAGATCAGACGCGAGTCGAATGGACCTGCATTTCTCTCTACTCGGAGATGAGGACTCGGCAGCTACTGCGGCACCAGATTGGAACCCGCTTGTTCCATGAGGGCTGCGATTAGCGGCCCTCCTCCCCCATCGGCGCCGTCACCACACCCACCAGCGAATCCGCGCACCCATAATAGAGAAACCACTCGCCATGGAACGCCACCAGCCCCTCGCCAAACGTCGTCCCCGCCACGTACTGCCCGCTCTTCTCCCACGGCATCGTCGGCTCCAGCACCGGCTCATCCGTCCGCGCCAGCAGCTTCGCCGGATCATGCGCATCGAACAGCGCCTCGCCCACCGCATACGTGCTCGGCGCCAGCCGCGGATCGCCGCCCTTCGCTGCATTCTTCCCGTTGTACAGAACTACAATACCCCGCCGTGTCAGCACCGGCGGCGGACCCGTCTCCGGAAACGAGCTGTCAAACTTCCCTGCCCTCGGCCGCAGCACCTCCAGCGGCTCGCCGTTCTTCCCCTCCACCGGCGTCCAGTGAATCAAATCCGCCGACGTTGCCAGGTGGATCGCCCCCTCGCCCCAGAACATCCAGTAACGGCCGTTGATCTTTGTTGCAATCAACCGCCCATCGTGCAGCTCGGTCACAATCCCCGCCGACTTGTATTTCAGCTGCGCGTACTTCCCGCCGTCAGCATGCAGAAACGCCGGCCCGTACTTCGTCCAGTGCAATAAGTCCGGCGACGTCGCGATCCCCACCGAATACGTCTGCCGATTCCACTGCGTATACGTCAGCACATACGTCCCGTCCAGGTTCTCCACAATCCGCGGATCCTCCACACCCCCCGGCCATTCCCGATCCTTCTGCCCGTCCTCAGCCGGATAAAACACTGGCTCCGGCCGCCGCGTGAAGTGAATGCCGTCCTCGCTCTCCGCCAGCCCCAGCCGCGAGGTGTGCATCCCGATCTTCATCTCTCCTGTGTCATCCTCCGCCCGATACAGCACGTCAATCTTCCCATCGCGCACCACCGCCGCCGGATTGAACGTGTGCAGCGCCTCCCAGTGCACCGGCGCCTTCCGGATCGGGTCCTGAAAGACCGCCGCCGGATTCGGCTGGATCACCGGAGCATCGTCCGCCCGCCGCGCGAACGGCCCAATCTCCCATCCGCCTCGCGCCGTCTGTGCCATCGCCGCAGCCGCCAGAGCCATGACCATCAATCCAGTTCGAATTCTCATCGCGCTCCTTTGGCCGCTCCGCAGCTCGCCCTGCCGCCGTCCAGCGCCAGCGAAAGACGCCGCGCCCCCTCATCGTCAGGCGAAAACAACAGCACGCGTCGCAGCGTCTTTGCCGCTCCAGCAGAATCGCCTCGGTGGCATTGCGCCAGCGCCAGATCCACGCCCGCCGCGCTCGCCCCCGGATCGTCGCGAAATACCTTCTCCAGCAGCGGCATCGCAGCCGCGAAGTCTCCCTCCCGCGCCTCCAGAACCGCCAGATCCGCCCCCGCCGTCTCATTCCACGGGTCCGCCTTCAGCGCCTGCGCAAACTCGACAGCGGCCCGGTCCCGATCTCCGCTGGCCTGCTCCAGGAATCCCAGGTTCACATGCAGGTCAGCGTCCGTTGCCTGGTTCGCATCACCACTCTCGGCCTGCAGCAGCAGCCGCATCGCCCGCTCCTCGGCATCCCGATCGCCCCGCAGCGCGAGCGAAGCCCACGCAATTCCCTCGTCCCTCACCGTCGGCTCGCTGCCGCCAATCGCCACCAGTTCCCCGGTGTTCGCGCGATGGAATGCCTTCCCCGGAATCTGGATCCGGTGATCCGTCACCTGCTCGTGCGCGATATCCTCTGTCGCCTGCCGTGGCATGTGGCACGAGGTGCAGTCGGGATTCTCCGCATGATGCCCGCTCGCCAGCCCCGCATGGCACGACAAACACCGCGCCCGGTAATACGCCACCCGATTCTCCGCTGCCACCGTCGCATGCGGATCGTGGCAGGTCGTGCATGTCATCCGCTCGCCGCTCGCCCGCTTGCACGCGCTCTCCAGCAGTGACTCCCACTGGCTCGTCGCTCGCCCCTCCGGCCCGATCTTCCGCCCATCCTCGAAGTACACCGCCTCGTCAAACAGGTTCTCCCCCGGCCGAAACGCGCCCAGCTTCTGCCCCTGCTTCACCACGGCGACTTCCCCCTCCAGGTGGCACTCCAGGCAAATCGACTCACGCCGAAGCCCGGCCAGCTTCGCTGGATCGAGCACCGCCTCCCGTCCCCCGCTCGCCACATGCCGCGTTGCATCGCCATGGCACGCCTCGCACGTAATGCCCCCATGCGGAAACGGCGGCCCATCGAACTTGTTGCGCGCCTCCGGCAGCGATGCCTGCACGTCGCTCGCGTGGCAGTGCAAACATCCCGGATCGACCGGCAGTGTAAACGGCATCGTCCGTGCCTCAAGATAATGCGGCGTCATGTCCCACAAATGCTTCTTCGCGTACCAATTGATCGGGATCTCATACCAGTACCCTTCCCGCTGGTAGATCCATGTCCGCCCCCGCCGTCCCGACCCCAGATAGTACGACAGCAGTTGCCGCCCGCTCAGCGCGCGGTCCGGCGGCGCGTTCGGCCGCGTGTAAGAGAGCCACACCTGCCCGTGTTCCAGCTCCATCCGGTAATGCACGCCCGACGCCGCATGCGTGAAATCCGCGGCGATAAACCCCTCCGCCGCCGGCCCGCTCGCCTTCGCCATCGGCGTCCGCTTCCACGATTCGTAAATCTGACTGTGACATTTCGCACACCGCGCGTCCGGATCAGGCGCCTGCGCGTGAACCCAGCCCGCCCCGCAACAGAGCGCCGCCATCACCGCGAGAACAAGACGCCTGCCCATCTCAGACCTTCTTCATCTCCGGAAGCTGGTACGCCTGCGGCGCCTTGCCACCCTCCTGCACGACATACAGGCGATCCACCGCCAGATGCGCGTACGAATCCACCTGCCCCGACGGCCAGCGAACCTCCACCGTCTCCGCCATCTCCGCATCGCCCAGCCCAAAGTGGATGCGCAGATCGTTCTGCGAATAGTAGCCGCCCCCGCTGCGCACCTCATCCAGAAACAGCATCGGCTTCGCCTGACCCTTGTCCGCCTTCGCCGTCACCCGCACCTGCGCGCCGATCCCGCTTCGATTCGACTTCACCCCTACCAGCCGGAACCGGATCCAGTGATGCGTCAGCTTCGACTCGCAGTGCAGCAGCTGCGGCAAACTGTTCACGCAGTTCACCACCACATCGATCCGCCCATCGTTGTCATAATCCCCAAACGCACACCCGCGCGCCGGAACCGCCGCCGTGATCCCCGGGCCGCCCAGCGCGCTCACATCCTCAAAGCGCCCATTGCGAAGATTCCGATACAGATACTTGTGCTCTGCATACGGCGCCTCCGTCTTCACGCTGTTCACCTCCGGGTACACATGCCCGTTGGCGACGAGCAGATCGAGCCACCCGTCGTTGTCCATATCGAAGAACCCGATGCCCCAGCCCAGATAGCGCGTATTCATCCCCAGGCCGGCCTGGTACGTCCGGTCTTCGAAGTTGAACCCTCCCAGGTTCGCGTACAGAGAATCCGTGTCGCCGGCAAAATTCGTCTTCGCAATGTCCAGCAGTCCGTCGCGGTTGTAGTCGCCCACCGTCACGCCCATGCCCGCCTGCGGCTTGCCGTCCGGCGAAAACGCCACGCCCGCCTCAATCGCCACATCGCGGAATGTCCCGTCCTTCTGGTTCTGGTACAGCGTCGCCGCGGTCGAATCGTTCGCCACATAGATGTCCGGCCAGCCGTCGTTGTCAAAATCCGCCACCGTCGCACTCAGCGCGTAGTTGCCATAGGTATCCCACACGCCCGCCTTCGCGGACACATCCGTGAACGTCCCGTCGCCGTTGCTGTGATACAGAATGTTCTTCCCTGGCGCCAGTCCCGGGGGCCCGCACGCCACCAGAATCCCCTTGTACAGGCATGGCCCTGACTCCGGCAGCGGCGCCGTCTTCAGATCCAGATCGATATAGTTGCCCACAAACAGATCCAGATGCCCGTCACGGTCGTAATCCAGAAATGCGCAGCCCGAATTCCACCGCAGCTTCGGCTGCATCAATCCAGCCTTCGCCGTCACGTCGGTAAATGTGCCATTGCCGTTGTTACGAAACAGCGCGTTCTGCCCGTAATACGTGACGAACAGATCGTCCCAGCCGTCGTTGTCGTAATCGCCCACGCAGCACGCCTGCCCCCACCCGCTGCGCGCCAGCCCCGCCTTCGCCGTCACATCGGTGAACGTTCCGTCGCGATTGTTTTTGAACAGATGGCACGTCGGCTCCGCCCCTTTGGGAAATCCCTCCAGCCGCCACCCGTTCACCAGGAAAATATCCAGCCATCCGTCCTGGTCGTAGTCGTAGAAAGCGACCCCGCAGCCCGTCGTCTCCAGCAGGTATTTGTTCTTGTGCTCTCCGCCGTAAATCGTCTCCACCTTCAGCCCGGAGCGCTCCGCCACATCGACGAACTGCACTCCCAGCGGCGTCCCGGCAATCGGCGACGTGGGACCAGGCGGCGGCGGCATCGGTCTGGCGTTGTAGGTTTGCTGCGCGCCCGGCTTCTGCTGCGCCGCCGCGACCGCGTCTCTCTGCCACGGCGGCGTGGCCAGCCACAGCACATCGGCAAACGGCAGCACCAGCGCGGTGCGGCAAAGGGACTCAAGAAAATGGCGACGATTCATGGAGAACGACAATGCCCATCCTACGGTGTTTTCGGTGACAGCGTCTCCGCTTTTTGCCGCTCCGTCGCGGCTTCCTTCATGCGCCCCTGCTGCGCCAGCGCCACTGCCAGTTGCCGATGCGCCTCGGCATATCCGGCATCGCTCGTGATCGCGTCCTGATAATCGGCAATTGCATCGGCAATCTGGCCCTTGTTCAGCAGCACATTGCCTGCGTTGGTCGAAAACGTTGCCCGCTGCCGGTTCACCGCCACCCGTGTCAGCGTCGCCGCCTGCTTGCGCTCTTCGGCGGCTTCGGCGGTCTTCCCTTCCTCCTGCAGAACTGCCGCCAGCGTGATGTGCGGACCCGGTTGCTGCGGCAACAGTTCAATCGCCTTCCGCAGTGCCGCCGCTGCCTCGTCATTTTTCCCCTGCTGCCGATAAATGCTCCCCAGCGTCGACCATCCATCGCCATTATCCGGACGGTCCGCCAGCGCCACCCGCAGGTTCTTCACCGCATCGTTGAACCGCCCTGCCTGCATGTACAGGATTCCCAGCGTGTACGGCGCGTCCGGCGAATCCGGCTGGATCCGGATCGTCGTCTCCAGCTCCCGAATCGCATCCGGCAGATCGTCCTTCAGCTTGTACGCCAGGCCCAGATCGTAGTGCAGCAGCGGATTCCCTGCGTCGATCTTCAGTCCCGCCTGCAGCTGCCCAATCGCGTCGTCAATGTCGCTCTCCTGCAGGTACGCCGCTCCCAGATCCAGATACACCGACGAATTCTGCGGATCGAGCCCCATAGCCCGCTGATACAGCGGAATCGCATCCTTCGCGTGCCCCGTCTGCACCAGCGCCAGGCCCAGGTTGATCAGTGGCTCCGCCACCGCGGGACGCGCCGCCACCACCTTCCGAAACAACGGCAGCGCATCGTCCGACCGTCCTGCCCTTTGCAGGGCCAGTGCTATCTGATACTCCGCATCCGTGGATTTCGGATCGAGGTCCATCGCCTGCTGATAATGCGTCACCGCGTCCGTATCATCCCCGCTCGCTGACAGCACGTTCCCCCATTCGTACTGCACCGCCGCGTTCTTTGGATCCAGTTCCGCCGCCCGGCTCATCTCTGCCACTGCTCGCACCGTCTGTTGCTCGTGGCTCAATACCACACCTAAATGCATATGCGCCTGGGCAAGATTCGGATCGATCTGCAGCGCCGCGTTAAACGAAGACTCCGCCTCCGCCCAGTTCTGCTTCTGCGCCTCCAGCGACCCCAGCTGATCCAGAAGCACCGCATTCTGCGGTTCCACCGCCATCGCACGCCGCATCACATCGATCGCTGCATCCGTCTTCGACACCGCCGCCAGATCCCGCGCCCACAGGGTCAGGAGCTCGGCGTCGAGAGGCGCATCGTGATCCATCCGTTCCAGCAGAGGCACTGCTTTCTCCGGCGAACCCGCCTGGCTGTACGCCCGCGCCAGATCCTCCTCCGCCGTCCGATCGTCCGGCTTCAGATGCAGCGCTGTCTCCAGCTCTCCAATCGCCCGTTCCAGATTCCCCTGCGCGTAGAGCACAACCCCCAGCGCCGCATGCCCCTCTTCAATGTCCGGCGCCAGCTTCACGGCTTCGCTGAATTGCGCCTGCGCAGTCTTCAGGTCACCCCGGGCATACGCCGCGCTCCCCGCGCGAAACGCCGCGCTGGCCCTTTGCATCTCCTGCTTCTGTGCTGCGCACAGGGCGCATCCTGCCAGCAGCCACGCGGTTCCCATTAGGCGCCATCGGGTTGATTTGAGATCCATCACCCCCAGCCCCTACGGCTGCGGGGAGGCGGCTCTCGTGCCCCCCTGCATCTTCTCGACCAGTTGAAATTCGCGCTGGGCGTCCTCTTTCCGCCCGCTCACCGCATAGGCGCGGCCCAGCAGCATGTGGGTCATCGCGTTCGACGGATCCATCGTCTCAGCGTGCCGCAGATACATCGCCGCCATTACGGGATCGTGTTGTTCCAGCATCGTCTTGCCCAACAGAATATACGGCCCGCTGGCATCCGGCTCCAGCAGCACCGCCCGATCCAGCGCCTGCTGCGCGCGATCCAGCTGCCCGCCGCGTAGATACGCATCGCCCAGGCGATTGTAGGTCTCGCCGTCCAGAGGATTCACCCGGACTTCCTGCTCCAGTTCCGTCACCGCCGCCGGCACATCCCCCTTGGCCAGCGCGATCTCTCCCAGCAGCCGATGAGCCAGCGGCAAGTGCGCGTCCAGGGTTAGTGCCTGCCGGGCCGCCGCCGCGGCCTGCGCCGTCAGCTCCTGCCGAAACAGCATGCGCGCGCTGAACAGCCACGCCGCTGCCGAATCCGGCGCAAACCCATACTGCGCCGCAAAGGCGTGCCGCGCCTCGTCATATTGCCCCGTCGCGATATAGCACAGCGCCAGCACATAATTGGGATCGGCGTTCGCCACGGGCGCCGAAGTATGCGCCTTCTCCAGGATCGGAATCGCCTTTTCCGGCAGATTCATCCGGTACAGAACGATCCCCCGCATCTGCATCGACTGCAAGTCCGAAGGATCCTGCTGGACCGCGCGCGTAAAATCGCCCTCCGCCTCGGCCAGATGATTTTGCTGATAGTTGACGATTCCCCGCAGCCGCTCCACGCCCCCGGGCTCCGGCTGCTGCGCCGCCAGAACATCCAGCTCCCGCAGCGCGTCATCCAGCTTTCCCTGTGTTACCAGGTCCCGCGCGCTCGCCACTGTCGGAGTTTCCGCGCCCGAAACCGGTTGACCCGAAACACCCGCGGCCAGCGCCGCAAAGGCGACTACAGAAAGCCAGCCACAGCAAAGCATGATGCCGGAAGTCTACTCCAGAAAAAACAAACGGAGGAGAGCGAACTCTCCCCCGTGTTGGAGGCTACTACAAGTTAGAACTGCACCCGCAACGAGAACTGCAGCTGCCGGGGATTGGTATAGATCCCCAGGGCCGGCTCAGACGTGATGGTTCCGTCGGACCCAGTGTTCGTGGAAGATGGATTGCCGGGGTTAATGTGGTTGAAGGTGTTGTAGGCATCAAGCCGGAACTGCGCGAAGATGCTCTCGTGAATCGGGAAGTTCTTCTGCAGTGACATATCCGTGTTGAAGTATCCCGGCCCGATGAAGCTGTTTCGCCCGACCGTGCCGATGGTGTCCAGTGCCGCTTGCGTGAACCCCGAGGTGTCCGCTGACTTGAAAAACGTCCGGTTGTGACTCTGCGCGTCGAACCCGCTCAAGCTCGTATGCAGCGAACTGCGATTCCCCACTGGATAGCACGGCGCGCTGCCCGGCACGGACAGGCTGCATCCGGTGCCAAGGCCGAGCGACCAGGGCAGCCCGTTGGACCAGGTCAGCACCGGGCTGAGCTGCCACCCGCCGATGATCTCGTCCTCCCACTGCGTGTCATTGCTGGCCAGCATTTGATTTTTCCCGAAGGGTAGCGCATAAACCCCGTAGATCACCAGCTGTTGCGTGCGCAGGTTTCCGTCAGGCCCGTATACGGCCTGTTTGCTCCACGTCGCATACCCCGCGTTTTCGTCAAAAGCGCGTTGCCAAGCATACTGCACATTCCCTGAGAGGCCGTGCGTATATTGCTTCGACAGCGTTACATCCAGCGAGTTGAAGTTGGTGTTCAGGTCATCTCCGTAATAGGAGAGGCCCTGCGTCCATCCGCACATCCCCGCCGTGACATTCGGCTCGTTCTGATTCATCAGCGCCGCTTCATATGCCGGATTCGAGCATGCCGCCGCCCCTCCCCCGTAGAACCGCTGCAGGAAGTTGCTCACGTCTGTACCGCCATCGGCCGCAATCCCGATTGCTTGTCCTCCCGGCGGCCTGGTCCCCGTCGGAACGCTCGGATCGTAATGCAGAGTGTTCCCGGTCACGCTGTCGGTTGCGGGCAAAGAGATCCCCGCTTCGTTTGGGTTCGTGTTGTTATTGTCGCCGTCGCCCAGGGTGTGGGTTCCCTTGTTCCCGACATAGGCCACGGTCAGAGACAGAGTCGGCGTCAGCGCGCGCTGCACGCTCATATTCCAAGCGTCGAGCGTCGGCAGCCGCAGAGTATTCGGCCGCGCCTTTGGACTTGTGTTGTAAGCAGGAGCCGCCAGCAGCCCGTCGCCAGGTACCGTCGGGAACTGATATGGTGTCGGCCCTGCCGCCAGGGTAAACGCGCTGCTTGTCGTCGTTGGCTGGCTAAGGCTCTGGTTCGCCAGCACCGGGATGTTCTGCGTGACCACGTGGCCGAAAATCGATCCGAACACTCCGATATCGAAGCTCCGCCCGTATCCGGCACGAATCACGGTCTTCGAATCCGGCGACCACGCAACACCCAGACGGGGGTTCCATCCGTTGGTGTCCATGCCCCATCCCATATTCGACGGGACGCTGCCATACCCGGCTACCTGCAGATAGCCGTCCGTCTTATAGCCGCCCGCGCCGCCGTTCAGTTCCATCAGCGACCCATTCCCCTTGCCGTTCACCGACTCGGGGAAGTACATCTCATACCGTATTCCGTAGTTCACTGTAAGAGATGGCGTCGGGTGCCACGTGTCCTGCGCATAAAAGAAGTCGCGCTTCTGGAACTCCTTCGCATTGGTTGACACGCTTACGTAACGCTGAAAGCTGGTCACGTCGCCCAGCAGGAAGGTAGCCATACCTAGGCCGCCGTCGGTGCCATTCGATGTTGGTCCGGCTGAGAAGCTTAGCAACCCGGTACGATCCGAATCGCTGGGTACGCGCAGATTGCGCGCATATCTCAAATCCACGCCCACCTTGAACGCGTGGTTGCCCGAAATCCGCGTCCAGTTGTTCACAATCTGGAACTGATCCTCGCGCTCCGTCAGCGGGCAGTTGCAGCGAGTGATGTTCAGACCCGATCCATACTGCGCGCCGCCACCGGTAGGGTTGCTGAAACCGTTTCCGGCTCGCACATCGGCGTCCGCGACGTTGAAGCCTGGCGCGCCGTTCGTGAAGTAGTCGCCCAGGTTCATGCCCGGAATGCCCAGCTGGTTGGCAAACGCCACACTCTGGTCATACTTGTGATCGCCAATGTTGTATCGGTAGTACCCGATCCGCCAATCCATCAACAGCTTCGGATTGATGGCGATGTCCATGCCCGCCGCCAGACTGTCGTTCGCTCCCTGCGAGACACCGCCGTACCCGCCGATGCCGAAGCCCGGTCCGCCCGCGTCGCCGAACATCGTCGTCCCCGACAGAGTGTCCGTGAACCGGCTGAACCGCGTGAAGGCATGCATGCCGCTCGTCACCTGATCATCCACGCGTACGTCCCACTGGTCGCTGTTGAACAGGCCTGTGCCGCTTGCTGCATAGTTATCCTTCAGGCCACCGTAGCTGCCGCCGTTGTTCGGCGCATAGGGAGCCAGCAGCTTGAGCAGCGCCAGTGCCTGCGGAGAAAGCTGCGCCGCCGGAATCACATTGTCCGTGTACGGCGCGCCCGAAGACTGGTAAATCAGCTGCGAAGTCGGAATGTTTCCTGCCGCCTGGGCTTGTGCGGCATATTCGCTGAAGTCGCAACCCGGAACTCCATCGGTCGCCGTCGCCGTCCCAAGGCAAGTTGCCGTCAGATGCGCCGTTGGCACTGTCGCTATATCCGCCGTCCCGACCTTCTGCCGCACACCTTGGTAATCGCCGAAGAAAAACAGCCTGTCTTTCAGGATCGGACCGCCGATCGATCCGCCAAATTGATTCTTGAGAGCCGCTGGAACACCCTTCGGTGAAGTCGGAGTTGCATATTGCGTGTAGGGGTCCGTCCCCAGGTTCGCTGCGCTCTCGCGATAATCGAACGCGCTGCCGTGGAACTGGTTCGATCCTGACTTTGTCTGCACCGAGATGAAGGACGAAACCGCCTTCCCAAACTCGGCGTCGTAATTCTGCGTCGTGATCTTCGCTTCCGAAATCGCATCCAGCGCAGGATTCACTACGATGATCCCGAGGATCGGATCCTGGTTGTCCGTGCCGTCCAGCTGATAAGCCACGCCGCCGAACGCCTGCCCATCCACCTGAATCTGTTTGCTGGCCTGCGGATTCTCGTCAGCCGCGTGACTCCAGCTCAGCGACTGCGCGCCCGGCAACAGCAGCTGCATGTTGGTGAAGTTGCGGTCCGGAATGGGCAGATCTTCGACCTGACGGGTCGTGAACTCCGTTGACACATCGGCGCGATCAGTCTTCAGTTCGGGAATTGTGTTCGCACTCACCGTCACCGTCGTGGACGTGCTGCCTGCCTTCAACGAGGCATCGATCTTCGGTGAGCTGTCGGCGGCCACTGACACTCCGTCCGCCTCAAACGTCTGGAAGCCGCTGGCCTCTACCTTGACGTTGTAGGTATCCGGAATCAGATGCTCAGCCACATACTCGCCGGAAGCATTCGACGTGACTGAAGTCGACGTGTTCTTCGAGACGTCGATGATCGTGACTTTTGCGTTGGGAACCACGGCCCCGGTCGGGTCCGTTACCGTTCCGTAAATGGATCCATAGACCGCCTGGGCATGGGACAAACCCGAAAAACACAACGCCATGGCGAAAAAGCAGGCTGGCAGCAGCCTTGACAATCGCATAACCGTCCTCCCGAAAAAGTTACAGCCTTTTTATCGCGCTTCCTGTACCGCAGTCAGGAGCGTCATTCGTTTGCATTCCGCGGAAAACGAAGCTCGGCAGGGGAGATGACTACACTTCATCCGTTTCGACTGCACGGACACATCTCGTAAAGCGTCCTGCTCAAGCACATCGACTGCGGAAATATTGATCGCAGGGCTCTGAGGAAGCTGGGAATCCCTGCGGATCGGTACGTCAGTGACTTCTGTGTGGGGACTTTAGGCAACCGACAGGTCACTTGTCAAGATGATGAGTCCCCTCGCGATCGCCGATCCCGCCTGCTCTCACGCAAACCGAGATCGATTCTACCCAACTAAATCGATTTCATGCCTCTGTTACACCTTAGGCTACCCGTGGTAAGGTTCAAAGCGATGTTTTCGCGTCTGTTTCCTGCCGCGCTCCTCTGCCTTTCTGCCGTCGCCTCCGCCGCTCAGCCCTTCGGCACCGACCTCCAGGGTCAGCCTGTCGATCATCTCGCGCCATCCGGTTCCAAAGCCGTCGTCCTCTTCTTCGCGGCCTCCGACTGCCCCATCTCCAACCGATATATTCCCGAAATTGAGCGCCTCCAGCGCGCCTATGGTTCTGACGGCGTCCGCTTCCTCTGGGTCTACCCCAATCCCACTGACACCGCTGCCGTCGTCCGCGCGCACGACCGGCAATTCGATATCACCGCGGATACAATTCTCGACACGAGCCAGCGCCTCACCGCCCTGGCGCATGCCACCATCACTCCCGAAGTTGCGATCCTCCTGCCCGCTGCCTCTGGCTGGCGCGAGGTCTACCGTGGCCGCATCGACGACCGTTACATCTCGCTTGGCCAGGAACGTCCGCACGCCATGAAACATGACCTCGAGCTGGCCATCCGCGCCGTCGTTGCTGATCAGCATGTGCCGCCGCCCGGAGGCCCCACCGTCGGCTGCTCCATCGTGCCCCGCAACGACCAATGAAAATCCTGCGGCTCCTTCCGCTGGCGCTCGCCGGCTGCGCCCTTCTCTGCCTGCCGCCCCCGCATCACGCCACGCACGCGGCTGAAGCCCCCGTTACCTGGAGCCGCCAGATCGCCCCCATCGTCTACCAGCACTGCTCCACCTGCCATCATCCCGGCGGCGGCGGACCCTTCAGTCTCCTCTCGTATCAGGACGCGCGGCGTCGCGGACCGCAGATGGTCCAGGTCACCCAGTCGCGCTTCATGCCGCCGTGGCTGCCCGAGCCCGGCTACGGTGACTTCGTCGACGACCGTCGCATCAGCGACGAGGACATCGCCCTTATCCGCAAGTGGGTCGCGGCCGGAATGCCCCAGGGCAATCCTTCTGAGGCCCCGCCCGCGCCGCATTACAACGCGGACTGGCAAATGGGTAAACCCGATCTCATCCTCACCGTGCCCCGTTCTTTCACCCTTTATGCCTCGGGCACCGATGTCTTCCACAACTTCATCCTTCCCAATCCCCTGAAGCAGACTCATTACATTCGCGCCATGCAGATTCTTCCCAGCGTCCCCCAGGTCGTGCATCACGCGAACGTCCTCATCGACCGCACCGCCTCCTGGCGCCGCGCCCACCCCAGCGACTGGCAAAACGGCTTCGGCGGCATGGAGCTTGAAGTCGACGCCGGCAATATCTTCGATCCCGACAGCCACTTCCTCTTCTGGAAACCCGACACGCCCGTCCTGATGGAAGCGCCCACCATGCCCTGGCGCCTCGATCCCGGCAACGACCTCATCCTCAACATGCACCTCAAGCCCAGCGGCAAACCGGAAGTCATGTCGGCTCGCATTGGCCTCTACTTTGCCGACAAGCCCGCGACGCAGCATCCCATGCTCCTCCAGCTCGATTGCGACGATCAGCTCAACATCCCAGCCGGCGATTCCAACTTTGTCGTCCAGGATTCGCTCCGCCTGCCGCTCGATGTCGAGGCCCTCGGCATCTATCCGCACGCCCACTACCTCGGCCACATCCTCGAGGGCTGGGCCGATTTGCCCAACGGCCAGAAGAAGTGGCTCATCCGCATTCCCAACTGGGACATCGACCGCCAGTCCGTCTACCGCTACCGCACCCCCGTTTTCCTGCCCCGCGGATCGGTCCTGCACATGCGCTACGTCTACGACAACTCCGAAAACAACGTCCACAATCCCAACGACCCGCCCATCCGTGTCCGCGCTGGCAATCGCTCCGTCGATGAAATGTCTCACCTCTGGATTCAGGTCCTGCCCGTCCACGTCCCTCCCGGCAGTCCCGACCCTCGCCTCATCCTCGAAGAAGCCTGGATGGAGCATCGCCTCACGAAAGTCCCCGGCGACGATATCGCCCTCTACAACCTCGCCTCCGCTCTCGCCGGTCTCGGCCGATACACTGAAGCCGCTGCGGATTATCGCAAAGTCCTCACCGCCCAGCCGGGCGATCCCCGCGCGCTCAATAGCCTGGGCGCCGCGCTCGAAAATGCCGGCGAATCCCAGGCAGCCGCCGATGCCTTCACCCAGGCCATCGCCTCAGGCGGCCACGCCTGCGATGCGCGCTTCAACCTCGCCCAGCTCGACCTCAAACGCAGCGACTTCCCCAACGCCGAGCAGCAATTCCGCAACATGCTAAAGCAATGCCCTGACGATCCCGACGCCCACAGTGGTCTCGGAATGGCTCTTGAAGGGCAGAACGAAAACAGCGCAGCCCGCGACGAGTTCCAGCGCGCCCTCCAGCTCGATCCCGCCAACTTCACCGCTCTCACCCAGCTCGGCCAGGACGCCATCGCGACCGGCCAGCCCCAGCAGGCCATCCCGCTTTTTCAGGCCGCCGTTCAGCAGCAGCCCGATGATCTCGAAACCCGCGAGCATTTCGCCATGGCCCTCGCCCAATCCGGACGAGGCGACGATGCTCTCCAGCAGCTCGGCGAAGCCGCCACCCGCCACCCGAACGATCCGGAAGTCCACGCCCTCATCGCGCAACTCCTCGACGCCGGCGGAAATCTTCCCCAGGCCATCGATGAGCAGCGCCTCGCGCTTCACCTCCAGCCCAACGACGCCGATGGCTGGAACAATCTCGGCGTCCTTGAGGCCCGCTCTGGCCGCACCGCCGCTGCCCGTGCCGATTTTCTCCACGCCCTTCAGCTCAATCCCAATCACCAGCAGGCCCGGGCCAACCTCAATCGCCTGCCCCCACAGTGAGCCGCGCCAACGTGGTAGCATTTCACCCTGCCTTGCGTCTCCACTGCATCGTCTGCGGCGCTCGCGCGCCAATTCTCCCCGCCCGCGTTTGCGCACGCGGGCCCGCCCAGGATCTCAAACCAACCCCATCGGAGATTGATCGATGAGAATGCGCGCGCTCCTGCCCGCCCTGCTCCTCCTCACCTTGCCCTGCATCCTCTTCGCACAGGTGCCGCCGCCACCCAGGCCTGCGGTGCTTCCGCCCGTGGCCGCATTCCCTCTCACGCAGCCAGCCGGACTTCAAATCGCGCGTGAAGTCGACCCCTCGCGTCCCTTCTCCGTCGTCGGCCCCCACGGAGCCATCCTCGGCCATCAGGACGGCGCCTTCGAAGCCTGGCTCTTCCCGTGGAAGATCCTCAGCCATCTCCGCATCACCGCCGAGATGCAGAACTACCCCGTCCCCATTGACGTGAACGACTACGCGGCCTGGATCGAGGTCCATCCCAACGTCACCATCCTCACCTACTCCCACGCCAACTTCACCATCCGCCAGATCATGTTCGCGCCACGCGACACCCACGACGGCGCCGGCATCGTCGTCCTCTTCCAGATCGAAGCCATCCGCCCCATGACCCTCACCTTCAGCTTCACGCCGGACATGTACGAGATGTGGCCTGCGGCCTCCGACCCCCAGCCCGATTCGGACTGGGTCCCCACCTTCAGCTCACCCACCGCAACCCATCCCACCTCCGGCTTCTATATCCTCGGCGAAAGCTTTCCCGACCATGCCGCGGCGCTCGCGATGCCCACCGCTGAGCCCGGCATTCTGCCGCCCTACCAGGAACGCCCCCACGAGTGGCCACTTCAGTTCGTCCTCCATTTCGATCCCCACCGCGACTCGAGCACCTTCTTCCCGCTTCTCATGACCATGGCCAACACCCGCGCTTCCGCGCAGTGGTTCAACCTGGCCCACAGTCTGGCCGCCCTCGACGCCGCGATCCCCTCGCTCTACTCCGCCAACGCCTCCCGGTATCACGATCTGCTCGCAGACCACACCAGCATCGACACGCCCGACCCTAAGCTCAACGCCGCATTCTCCTGGGCCATTGCCGCCATCGATCAGCTCCGCGTCGAAACCCCCACCCACGACGGCGAGGCTTTCACCGCCGGCTTCCTCTCTTCCGGCGACTCCGTGCGTCCCGGTTTTGGCTGGTTCTTCGGTCGCGATGCCCTCTGGACCCTCTACGCCGTCGACAGCTACGGCGACTTCCCCGCCGCTCGCCAGGAATTCGATTTCCTTCTCAGCCACCAGCGCGCCGACGGCAAAATCATGCACGAGTACTCGCAGACCGCCAACGTCGTCGACTGGCAATCACTGCCCTACGAATACGCCGCCGCCGATGCAACGCCGCTGATGCTCATGGCCATGAACGACTATCTCAACACCAGCGGCGATCTCGACTTCGTCCGCTCTCACTGGGACGCGCTTGCCCGCGCCTGGAATTTCGAAACGACTCACGTATCTCCTGACGGCTTTTACAACAACACTCAGGGCACCGGCTGGGTCGAGAACTGGACGCCGCGCCTGCCCGCGCAGGAAATCTACCTCGCCGCGCTCGACGAAGAAGCCAGCCTCGCCCTTGCTGATCTTGCCCGCGCCGCCGGCCATCCCGATCTCGCCGACGCTGCTACGCAGCGCGGTAAACATCTCGCCCAAACCCTCGAGCAGGAGTACTACCTGCCCAGCCAGGACTTCTACGCCTTCAGCCACAACCCCACCGGCACAACCGACGACACGCCCACCATCTACCCGGCGGTCGCCTGGTGGGACGGCACCTTCGAGCTCCAGCATCCATCCGCCATGCTCGCCCGCTGGGCCTCCGACGAATTCTCCACCGACTGGGGCACGCGCGACGTCGGCGGCCACGTCAGCTTCTTCGATCCCATCAGCTATCACGAGGGCAGCGTCTGGCCGCTCTTCACTGGATGGGCCTCACTCGCCGAATACCGCGCCGGCCACCCCATCGCCGGCTACGCCCACCTCATGCAGAACGCCGATCTCACCTGGGCCCAGGATCTCGGCGACGTCACCGAGCTGCTCTCCGGCCAGTACTTCCAGGACCTCGGACGCAGCACCGCCCACCAGCTCTGGTCATCGGCCATGGTCATCTCACCCGCCCTTCGCGGCATGTTTGGCCTTGAGTGGAACGCCCCCGCCAACACCCTCACCGTCACCCCGCGCCTCCCTGCCGACTGGACGACCGCCGCCATTCACCACCTCCCGCTCGGCAACTCATCCCTCGACCTGACCTTCACCCGCCAGGGCTCCGAGTGGCTCGTCACCGCCACCGGCACAAATGTCCATCTCGCCTCCCACGCCGCCCGGGCCCGTCTTACCGGAAATGCAACCGGCAACACCCTGCACATCCCCACCCCCGCCGTCGAAGTCGCCGTCCCGTTCACTCTCCCCGCGCCCGGCTCGCAAACCGAAGAGATGAAAGTTCTCAACGAGCAGATCGACCCCCGCTCGCTTGCCCTCACTCTCTCCGCCCCCGGCTCCTCCACGCAGACCTTCTCCCTGCGCGAAAACGCCCCGCACCTGCACCTCACCGCCGACCACGCGACCATCGCGTCCGCACAGAATGGCTTGCATCCCGTCACAGTCCAGTTCCCCGCCGGATCTGGATACGTAACCCAAACCGTCACCTTTTCCTGGTAGCCCAGAGAGCTCTGGTGCCCGGCTTCCGCCCCCGCGCGCCAGCGGGATAACGGAAAAAGCCACGAGCTAAGCCCCCTGCAAGCGATCCCGCGCCAGCGGGATGACGGAGAAAGCCGCGGGCTTCAGCCCGTGGAATGGCCTCGCCCAACAAAAAGGGCCTTTAGGCCCGGGCCCTCCCCCCTAAAAAATGTTCGAAATCCAGGAGGCCAGAGATCAGGCGGCCTCCACGCCCCGCATCCCTGCCCGAATCGCTCGCACGACCGCCCATCCCGCAGCCCCCAGTGCCCCCAGGGTAATCAGCGCGCTGATCCGCGCCTTCCGCCGGCTGCTCTTCCTCGCCTCCGCCAGTGCCGCCTCCGGCCGCCCCTCGACCGGCAGCTCCGCCTCCGCGCCTTCTTTCTGCTGCGCCATCCGGATCACCTCAGCCAGATGCAGCGCCTGCCGATCCGTATCCTGCAGAATCTGCTCCCGGCAGCTGAACCCATCGGCAACAATCACGGTTTCCTTTTCCGCCGCCCGCACCGCTGGCAGCAGGCTCCGCTCGCCGATTTGTAACGAAATATCGTACTTATCTGCCTCAAATCCGAACGACCCAGCCATCCCGCAGCACCCTGAAGCCAGGATATTGGCATCGAGTCCGATCTTCTCCAGCACCTTCTTCTCATCGTCAAAGCGAATCACCGACTTGTGATGACAGTGCCCCTGCACCAGTGCTCGCCGCGCCATTCGTGGGATTTTAAAGTCCGGCGCTTTCTTCTCCAGCAGTTCGCTCAGCACCAGCGTTTGCTCCTTCAGCTTCTTCGCCAGCGGATCGTTCGGAAACAAATTCCCCAGCTCATCGCGGAACACCGTAGCGCAGCTCGGCTCCAGCACCACCACCGGCACACCCGCCTCGATGTCCTTCCGCAGCGCCTTCATAATCTTCCGCAGATACCCCTTCGCCAGATCGAGAAATCCATAGTCGTACAACGGCCGCCCGCAGCACAGATGCCGCATCGGAACCTTCACCTGAAAGCCCGCGCTCTCCAGCACCTCCGTCGCCGCCTGCGCCGTCTCCGGAAAGAAGAAGTTGTTGAAGGTATCCGCCCACAGAATCACCTTGCCCCGCCCTCCCTTCTCCTGCTTCCCCCGCGCCCGGAACCACGCCTTGAACGTCTCTGGCGCAAACTCCGGAATCGTTCTTCCCTGCGGCATTCCCGCCGCCGCCTTCGCCAGCGCGCTCAGCCCCGGCGTCTGCGTCGCCAGATTCACCAGCCCTGGCCACACCGACGCCAGCCGCGACCACTGATCGATCAGCCCAAACGCGTATGCATACCGCGGCCGCCGCCGCCCCTCATAGTAGTGCGACAAAAACTCCGCCTTGTACGTCGCGATGTCCACGTTCACCGGACAATCGCCCTTGCACCCCTTGCACGCCATGCACAGATCCAGCGCCTCCTTCACGTTCTCATCGTGCCAGCGATCTTCCAGGATTCCGCCGTGCATCATCTCCCACAGCGTGTGCGCGCGCCCGCGCGTCGTGTGCCGCTCCTCATGCGTCACCATAAAACTCGGGCACATCGTGTCGTTTTCCGGCCGCTCGCCTTCCTTTCGACGACAGTTGCCGATCCCCACGCACCGCAGCGCCGCATGCGCAAAGCTTCCCCCATCGTCGGGGAACTGAAAATGGGTCTCCGGATTCCAGGGATGGTAGTTCGCCCCCAGCCGCAAATCCTCATCCATCCGGTTCGGCTCGACAATCTTCCCCGGATTCATCTTCCAGTCCGGATCCCAGATCGTTTTGTACTCGCGAAACGCCTCGATCAGCTCATCGCCAAACATCTTGTTCAGAAACTCAGCTCGCGCCTGCCCATCCCCGTGCTCCCCGCTCCAGCTTCCGTCGTATTTCCGGCACAGGTCCGTCGCCTCTTCCATAAAGGACCGATATTTCTTTATTCCTGCCTCGCTCGTCAGGTCGAAATCCACCCGGCAATGCACGCATCCCTGCCCGAAATGCCCGTACAGCGCGGGATTGTAACTGTACTTGTTATAAAGAGCCCGCAGGTCCCGCAGATAACCGCCCAGCACCTCCGGCGCCACCGCCGAGTCTTCCCACCCCGGCCACGTATCCGGCTCGCCCGGCACAAACGCTGTCGCCCCCAGCCCCGATTCCCGGATCAGCCAGACGTGGTGCATCTCGTCCTTGTCCGTGATCAGCTTCATATGCGGCGTATTCGGCTTCTTCTTCAGCACCTCCATGGCTGCGTGCGCCGCCGCGATCGCGTCCTGCTTGCGATCCGCGCCGAACTCCGCCATCATCCATCCCCCGCCCTCCGGCAGCAGGTGCAGATATTTCGAGTGCCGATCGCCCTTTTTCAGCATGTTTTCCCGCAGCCGGTCGTCGATCCCCTCCAGCGCCACCGGCCTGAACGCGTCGATCTCCATCACGTGATCGGCCGCCTCGTAAATGCTCGGATACCCCAGCATCAGGATCGCCCGCTCCGCTTTCGCATCGATCAGCCGGACCTTCGCCTCCAGCACCGTCACCAGCGTCCCCTCGCTGCCCACCAGCGCCCGCGCTATATTGAACCGCCCATCCTTCCCCGGCAGCAGATCGTTCAGGTTGTAGCCCGACACCCGCCGTGGAATCGGCGGATACTTCGTCCGGATCTGATGCGCATACCGGTCCCGCAGTGCCCGCAGCCGGCTGTAGATCTCGCCTTCCCTTCCGCCCCCGGCGATCTTCCTCTCCAGATCGCTCTCCATCATCCACCCCACCGTCATCCGCGTCCCGTCGTAGAGCAGAATTTCCATCTCCTCGACGTTGTTTTCCACCTTGCCCGCCATTTGTGCGTGTGCCCCGCACGAATTGTTCCCGATCATCCCCCCAAACCCGCAATGGTTGTGCGTCGAAGGATCCGGCCCCCAGTTCAGCAGGTTTCCAGTCACCCGCAGCGCCTCGTTCCGCAGTTCATCGCACACCGTGCCCGGCAGCACCCGCGCCCACCTCTCCTGCGCGTTGATCTCCAGCACTCCGTGCAGGTATTTCGACCAGTCCATCACCACGGCCGTGTTGACTGTCTGTCCCGCCAGGCTCGTCCCTCCGGCTCGCGACAGCAGCGGCGCACCGAACTTTCGGCACACCCGCACCGTCTCGATCACATCCTCTTTCGACTTTGGAATCACGACCCCGATTGGAATTTGCCGGTAATTCGAAGCGTCTGTGGAATACAGCGCCTTGGTCCCCGGATCGAAACGCACTTCGCCTGACACCGCCTCTCCCAGCGCCTTCTGCAGTCCCTCCGTACCCAAGCCCACCCCGCCGGCGCGGGGTCTCATCGGCCGCGTGAGTTCTTCCGGCGCAATCAACGGTGCGGCTTCAGCAGACATAGGGGCTCCTCTCGGTTGTTGTGGTTCGCACAGCGGCAGCCGGGAACTCCTAAGCCGCGAACTTCTCCGCAGCCGCGCGCCGCAGTTCCAGCCCGTTTCCTGGGCGCGTCAGGTCCGGGCGCAGCTCGCCTTTCGCCAGCCGCGGCAATCCGTCAAACAGCATCTGCTCCACCCGCACGTGGTCGTGGAAATACTCCATCGTCATGAACGGAACCGCCGCGCACGCTGCATGCACATGCAGCGCCGGCGCCGTATGCGACGACAGCGGCACGTTGTACGCCTGGCAAAGCGCCGCTACCTCCATAAAAGCAGTCACCCCGCCGCATCGCGTCATGTCCGCTTGCAGCACGTCCACCGCGCTCGCCGCCAGCATCGACTTGAAATCGAAAATGTCATAGCAATACTCGCCCGCGGCTACTTCGATCTTTCCCCCCGCCCGCTCGCGCACAAATTTCAGCCCATACAGATTGTCGGAAGACACTGGCTCCTCAAACCACCGCACGTCAAAACCGCGCAGCATGTCCGCTACCTTCAGAGCCTGTCGCGGCGTGTACGCTCCATTCGCGTCCACATACAGCTCTGTCTCCGCCCCGATCGCCTCGCGTGCCACACGCACTCGCGTCGGGTCCCTCTGCGGATCCCGCCCGATCTTCATCTTCACCGCGCTCATCCCCTGTCGCGCCCATCCCCCCAGTTGCTCCGCCAGTCGCTGGTCGGAATACGATGTGAACCCGCCGCTCCCGTACACCTCCGCGCCGGCGCGCACCTGCCCCAGCAGCGTCACCAGCGGCACGCCCAGCAGCCGCGCCTTCACATCCCAGATCGCGCTGTCCACCGCCGAGATCGCCATGGAGCAAATCCCCGGCCGCCCCAGGTTCCGGATCTTCTGCCACATCGCCATGTACGCCGCCGCCGGCGCCATCGCGTCCATGCCCTTCACCACGTTGCGCAGTACCGCATGGATCAGCGCCCCCGTCGTGCTGTCCGCATAGGTGTAGCCCATCCCGTTCTCGCCACCCGCCGATACCGTGGCAATCACGATCGTCGTGCGGTTCCACTCCAGCGTCCCATCCGACTCCGGCGCGTCCGTCGGAATCGTATAGCTCGCCACCGTCACCCGATCAATCGGAGCCGAACTGGAGGAACTGGACATAGGAAGGCCAGGAGTTCCCGGCGAAGCCCACCGCCCCGCCGCAACAACGGATTCGATGGCGACTTCCCGCCTTACGGTTATCTCACTGGATCAAAACCCCGCAATCCATCGCACAACGACGCAGTTTTCTGCTCCCGCATCTCACCAGCAGGGGAGGAACAAAAAGTGCGCAAACCTGAAGTGGTCGTCATCACTGGAGCCTCGGCCGGCGTCGGCCGCGCCACCGTCCGCGAATTCGCCCGCCATGGGGCTTCCATCGCGCTCATCGCCCGCGGCTCTGATGGCCTCGAAGGCGCTCGCCGCGAAGTCGAAGCTGCCGGAGGCAAAGCCCTCGTCCTGCCCCTCGACGTCGCCGATCCCACTGCAGTGGAAGCCGCCGCTGACCGCGTGGAGCGCGAACTCGGTCCCATCGACATCTGGGTCAACGACGCGATGACCTCCGTCTTCTCCCCCATCAAGCACATGACCGGTGAAGAATTTCACCGGGTCACTGAAGTCACCTACCTCGGCTTCGTCAACGGCACCCTCGCCGCCTTGAAACACATGCTGCCCCGCGATCGCGGCACGATTGTCCACGTCGGCTCCGCCCTCGCCTATCGCAGCATCCCCCTCCAGGCTGCCTACTGTGCAGCCAAACACGCAACAATGGGCTTCTATGCCTCACTGCGCACCGAGCTCATCCACGACAAGAGCCACGTCCGCACCACCATCGTCCACATGCCCGCGCTCAATACGCCCCAGTTTGGATGGTGCCGCAGCAAGCTTCCCCGCAAAGCGCAGCCCGTCCCGCCCATCTTTCAGCCGGAAGTCGCCGGACGCGCCATCTACCACGCTGCGCACCACCCAAACCGCCGCGAATACTACGTTGGCGGATCGACGGTGAAGGCGATCTTTGGCAACAAGCTCGCGCCCTCCTTCGCCGACCACTACCTCGCTCGCATGGGCTACGACGCGCAGCAGTACGACGGCCACGAAGATCCCAACCGCCCCGACAATCTCTACGAGCCTGTCCCCGGCGATCACGGCGCGCACGGCGTATTCGACGACCGCTCCCGTGACCACAGCTGGGAATTCTGGGGCGAGTCCCATCTCAAAACCGTTCTCACCGGCCTCGGCGTTACGATTGGAGCCGGCGCCTGGCTCTGGCATCACCTCAACCGCCCCACCGCCGCCGAACAAGCCGCGAGAAAAGTCCGTTCGCTGCGAAACCAGGTAGCCCGAAAGGTCGCCTGACCAGAGTGTGGCCCGGAGGACATCGGCGCCGAGCCGCCGTCAAAGATCTGAGGCGTGTTCAGCCGGCTTCCGTCGGACCGAACCGCACACAAGACGCCAGGCACGAAGCTCCTGTGTCCTCTGTGCTCTCCGTGGTGGAAAAAGCATCGTCATTCTGAGCGAAGCGAAGAAACCTGGCCTGAGCGAGGCACAGCGCCGAGTCGAACGGCCTCATGGGTGCCCATCACATGGCTCCGTAAATTCCTCAACCACTCTCAGACCCGCTGTGTCCGCTGTGTCCTCTGTGCTCTCTGTGGTTAAAAAACCATCGTCATTCTGAGCGCAGCGAAGAAACCCGTGGTGCCAACCAGCTGAAAGAACCTAATGAGTTTCTCACCGGATCCCCGAAGAAATCTGTGCCGCTTATCTTCGAAGAGGCGTCCTCGTTCCGAAGCGCTCAGCTGCACCCCGTACCCTGCACCCCGTACCCTGCACCCTGTACCCTGTTACACCCGCACCCGCCCATTGGGCCGCATCCGAATCTTTCTCTCCGGCCGCCCCGCCACCCGCACTGTCACCACTGCCTCCGCGTCCCCGGTTCCCACCGCCTCCCGCACCTCGCCCTCCCTCGTGGTCATGACCCGCACCACACCCTCCACTTCCGCAATGGGACGCCCGCCCAAACGCAGCTCGGCCTTTCCGTTCTCATAACGCAGCTCCGCGGTCTTTCCCGCGAGCGGCAGCGCAAACACCGCCCGCCCCTGATCGGACAAAGCCCGCACATTCCACTCCAGCAACTCTCCTTTCCCCCGCACCCCCGACAGCCGCCACACAAAATCCACCAGCGCCAGCGCCGCCGGCGAATACCCGCCCGGATCCGGCTGCGTAAACTCCCCCGTCATCGGATCCATCTGCTGCCGAAACTCCCCCGCCTGCCGAATGGCGCTCACCCACTGCTGCATCATCCACGCCAGCTCCGCCGGCTTTCCGTAAAACTCCATCCACCGCGGAGCGCGCAGTGCCGTCAGCGCCTGCGCCGCCCCACCCCACGAATTCGCCACAACTGGCCGCACAAATGTCGGATCGTCCAGCGCCTCCGACGGAAACGGGTAAGGCGCCCAGAACGCCCCCGTGTTGTGGACCTGCTTCTTCCATACCGCCTCGAACAGCTCCTGCCCCACCACGTGCTCGCTCAGCACCCGCAGCGTTGCAGCGCTCCGCACCCGGACAAAGCGCCCGCTCGCGTCCACGTCGTAAAACGCCCCGGACTCCGGATCGTAAAGCCGCTCCTCAATGAGCCGCCGGATCGCCTGCGCCGACTCGGCCCACCGGTCCGCCTCGCTCGTCTTCCCGAGTTCCTTTGCCATCGCGGCCAGCGCCACCCGCCCGCCATACACCGTCGCCGACAAATCAGGGCAAAGCCGCGGCAACCCAGCCGCCTCAGGACACCTCCGAGCATCCCCCTCCGGACACATATTCGGCATCCCCGCCCATCGCGGACTGTTGTCCATACCCGTATCCCACGTGCAGAACCCCTCGCATAGTCCCGTCCCCCGCGTGTCCCGATATTTCCGCAGCCACCCATCCCATCGCCCGCACGCCGCGTAGGCATTCCGCAGCAATTCCTCGTCACCCGTCTGCTGCGCCAGCTCCCACGCCGTCGCCGCAATCGGCACCACCATCTGGATCTGCCCAAACCCCGCACCGCCGCCGCGCGTCCGCGCTGCCCCATGCGTTGCCCGCTGCGCCGCCACCCGTCCCGCCGCCGAATGCCCGGCTGCGGAATGTCCCAACGGTCGCTCCGTTTTGCGGTTCTCCGACCCAGCCGTCGCCGCCCGCACCCAGCATGGCAGCTGACCATCCTCCTTCTGCAAAGCGAAAAAGATCCGGTGATTGTTACGAGCCGCCGCCTGCGCCGCCACCATCCCCGTCTGGCTGTACACCAGCCCCTCCTGCGGCGCGCACTCCAGCCAAACCCCGTGGTAGACGCTCCCCTCCACCAGCACCGGCTCGCGATACCCCGCCACCCGCGTGACATTCCCTGCAAGCGTCTGCAGCGCCGCCTCATAGACGCGCATCAGCCCCGAGTCGTCGCAATGAAAGCTGCGCCCGCCCACACTCGCAGACCGGACCGCCGCCTCCGCGGTCCCATCCGCGCTCCTGGCTAGCGCTCCTGCCGCCAGCCACGCGCTTCCCCTAACAAACTCCCGCCGATTCATGCCGCCCCGCTGTCTGCGTTCACTCTCACATGCACCGGAAACCTCCCCGCGTCCGCTTTCATCCAATTCCGTCCTCTTCGCTGGTATCCTGCCCGGCGAGGTTTTTTCCAGAGGCCATGATCGATCTGCTCGCGCTCTACCTTGCCGGACTTAGCTTTTTCTTCTCCGGCATGAGCGGCGTCTCCGACAATCTCCGCCAGATGAGCGGCCAGCGCTTCCGCGTCGCCCTTGGCCGCCTCACCCATCGCCCCGTCATGGCCGGGCTCATCGGAGCTGTCCTCGGCGCCATCACTCAAAGCGCGTCCGTCGTCGCCTTCATCCTCTCCGGCATGGTCTCCAGCGGGCTGCTGCCCATCTCCCGCGCTCTCATCGTCCTCGCCTGCGCCAACATCGGCACCGCCCTGCTCGTCTTCATCGCCGCCTCCGACCTCCACCTCTCTATTCTCTTTCTCATCGGCATCACCGGCATCATCCTCGCCTTCCGGCTCGCAAAAAAATGGAAGCCCGCCATCGCCGGCGGTTTGTCCATCGGCATGCTCTTCCTTGGCCTCGAAATGATGAAACAGGCTTTCGAGCCTCTCGCCTCCTCCGCCCAGTTCGCTCACGTCAGCCTCTTCTTCGCCCACTGGCCCTTCGCCGCTCTGTTCCTGGGCGCCCTGCTCCGCACCTTCATCCACTCTTCTTCCGCTGTCGCCGCCATCATCGTCACCATCAACCGCGGCGGCCAGCTCGGCGAGTTCCCCGCCATGATGGTCATTGCCGGGCTCGGCCTCGGGTCCGCCCTCGCCACCGCCATCCTGTCCAGCAACCTGCGCGGCATCCCCCGCCAGATCGCCATGTACCAGGCGCTCTCGAACCTCGTTGCCGGCATCCTCCTCGCCGCTCTCCTCACCGTCGAGCGCCTCTTCAACGCACCTCTGTTTCTTGCCGCCACCCATGTCTCCGGAGCCTCGATCTCCCAGCGCATGGCCTTCACCTACCTCGCCCTCAACATCACCATCGCCGGGGTCGCCATCGCCGGCCTCCGCTGGGCGCCCGCCTGGCTCGCCAAACGCTGGCCCCCCACCGCCGACCAGGATCTCTCCCGCCCCATCTACCTCCAGCACGACTCGCTCCGTTCCCCGGAGACCGCCCTGGACCTCGTCGCTCTCGAGCAGATCCGCATCCTCCGCGTCGTCAGCCGCTATCTCGACGCCGCCCGCCGCGGCGACTCCTCGGCCCTGCAGCCTCTCCACGCCGCCGCCGCGATCCTCGGCCGGCACATTGCCGAATTCCTCGACGCCCTCCTTAAGCTTCCCATCGCCTCCGACCTCGCCACCCGCGCCATCGGATTTCAGCGCAAGGAAAGCACCCTCCGCGCTCTCGAAGAGAACATCTGTCTCTTCGCGATCACCCTCTGTGGTGTCTCAACGGAAGAACTTGCGATCCTTCTCATCGATTCCCTCGACACGATTGTTTTCGCCGCTCTGGCCGCGCTCGAATCCGGCGGCGAGATCGAGACCGATATCCTCCTTGGCATGACCGACGATCGCAGCGGCATGATGGAAGAGCTACGCCGCCGCCACAACCTCCACCAGGCCGCCAGTGCCGGCAACCTCTCTGCCCTGCACTACGCCACTACGCTCTTCGAGCGCAATGTCTGGCTCCTTCGCCAGCTCGCTCTCTGGATGCGCGAAGACGCCCAGTTCCTTCCCGCCTGACGATCGCCTCAGCGCCTCATACGATACCCTGCTATAGACGCGCTGCCTTCCGGTTCCGATCCTCCGCGGGCGCAACCTATGCTCCATCTCCTCTTCTATCTGGGCCTCTTCGGCCTCCTCACCTCGACCATCGCCGCCCTCCTGGCCCTCCTCGGCCTCGCCCACTTTCTCCGTGGCCGCGATGAAGGCGCCGAAGGCGCGTCTGCCCGCACGGCAGGTGCCGTCTCCCTCCTCAAGCCCCTCGACGGCGACGAGCCCAACCTTGAAGCCCACCTCGAATCCTTCTTCCGCCAGGACTACCCGCGGTTTGAAATCCTCTTCTGCGCGCGCCATTCCGACGACCCCGGCCTCGCCGCCGCCCGCCGCCTCGCCGCCCGCTACCCGCACATCCCCGCGCAGTTCCTCTATACTGGCGACGAAACCTGGATCAACGCCAAGGTCTCCTCACTCGAGCGCATGCACGCCGCTGCCGCCCACGACATCTTCATCATCAGCGACAGCGATGTCCGGGTAACCCCCCACTACATTCGCGATGTCGCCGCCCCTTTCGCTGACGAACATGTTGGCGCCGTCACCTGCCTCTACCGCGGCATTGCCGATCAGGGCCTCTGGGCGCAGATCGAAGCGGCCGGTATGTCCGTCGAAATGACCACCGGCGTCCTCACGGCCAATCTCCTCGAAGGCATGAAGTTCGCCCTCGGCCCGACCATGGCCGTCCGACGGCGTTGCGTCGATGCGATGGGCGGCTTCGGAGTCCTCGGCCCCTACTGTTCCGACGACTTCCTCCTCGGAGCCAACGTCGCCGCCCAGGGATCCTCCGTCGTTCTCTCCCATCACATCATCGACCACATCATCCTCAACCTCAGCTTCGCCGCCTCGCTCCGCCATCAGACTCGCTGGATGAAGTCCACCCGCTTCTCGCGCCCACTCGGCCATCTCGGCACCGCGCTCACCTTCAGCGTTCCCTTTGGGCTCCTCGCCTGCGCCGCCGCCCTCGCTCTCCATCGTCCCGTTCTCGCTCTCGCCGCCCTCGCCTACAGCATCCTCACCCGCATGATTCTCGCCGCCCTCATGGGATCCCTCGCCGTCCACGAGCGCCACCTCCTCCGCACCACCCTTCTCTATCCCCTCCGCGATCTCCTCGGGTTTTTCTGCTGGGCCGCCAGTTACGGCAGCAGCACCATCCTCTGGCGCAATCGCCGCTACCGCCTCACCCGCGGCGGCCTCATGCACCCCATCGACGGCAAGGCGCCACACAAGCCGGAGCACGCACTCGGCTAATCCGCTCCCCCGCGAATGCACGGAAGCCGGCGCGACCCTCCGATGACACGACGGGTGCAGCGAGAGTAACGCCCCCTCCCTACACCCTCTCCCCTAAACCCGATACCCTGTTCTTTGCCCCGCATCGCCGTCATCATCGGAGCCGGTCCCGCCGGCCTCACCGCCGCGCTCGAGCTGCTCCGGCGCTCCGACGTCCGTCCCATCGTCCTCGAAGCGTCCGACTCCATCGGCGGCATCTCCCGCACCATCCGCCACCACGGCAACCGCATGGACATCGGCGGCCACCGCTTCTTCTCCAAATCCGACCGCGTCATGAACTGGTGGACCGACCTCATGCCCGTCGCCCCGGAGTCGAGCGACCCCGGTTCCCCCGACGCCCACGCCATCAGCTACCAGGGAAAAACTCGCAGCGTCTCCGGCCGCGCGGCCAGCCCCGCCGCCCCCGCCCAGGCCAACCCCGACCTGGTCATGCTCGTCCGTCCCCGCCGCAGCCGCATCTACTTCCTGCGCAGCTTCTTTGACTATCCCCTCGCCCTCAACGGCCAGACCATCCGCCAGCTCGGCTTCCAGCGCATGGCCAAAATCGGCGTCAGCTATCTCCGCGCCCGCCTCTTCCCCCTCCGGAATGAGAAGACCCTCGAAGACTTCCTCATCAACCGCTTCGGCAGCGAGCTCTACCTCACCTTTTTCAAGTCCTACACTGAAAAAGTCTGGGGCGTCCCCTGCGATCAGATCAGCGCCGAGTGGGGCGCCCAGCGCATCAAGGGCCTCTCCCTGCGCACCGCTCTCGCCCACTTCTTCAAAAAGACCTTCACCCGCTCGAAATCCGGCGACATCGCGCAGAAATCCACCGAAACCTCACTCATCGAAAAATTCCTCTACCCAAAATACGGCCCAGGCCAGCTCTGGGAACATGTCGCAGACTTAGTGACAGAAAAAGGCGGCGAGGTCCGCCTCGGCTGGCGCGTCCACAAGCTCCACGTCGAAAACGGCCGCATCGCCTCCGTCCACGCCACTGACCCCCACGGCGCCACCCACACCTTTCCCGCCGACTACGTCTTTTCCACCATGCCCGTCCGCGAGTTGATACATGCCCTCGACGTCCTTGTTCCCGACGATGTCCGTCAGATCGCCGACGGCCTCGTCTACCGCGACTTCATCACCGTGGGCCTGCTCGTCAACCGCCTCACCGTCACCGAGCCCGACGGCTCCCCCCTCAAAGACACCTGGATCTACATCCAGGAGCCCGACGTCCTCGTTGGACGCCTCCAGATCTTCAATAACTGGAGCCCCTTCATGGTCGCCGACCCCTCCAAAGTCTGGATCGGCCTCGAATACTTCTGCTACGACACCGACCGCCTCTGGAACCTACCTGACGACGAGATCGCCCGCTTCGCCATCACTGAAGTCGAGAAGATCGGTATCCTCCGCGCTGCCGATGTCCTCGACTCGCACGTCGTCCGCGTGCCCAAAACCTACCCGGCGTACTTCGGAACCTACGACCGCTTCGACACCATCGTCGAATACGTCGACCGCTTCCCCAACCTGTTCCTTGTGGGACGCAACGGCATGCACAAATACAACAACCAGGACCACTCCATGCTCACCGCCATGACCGCCGTCGACCAGATCGTCGCCGGCCGCATCGACAAAAGCACCCTGTGGCAGATCAACACCGAGCAGGAATACCACGAAGAGAAAAAATAGTTGTCAGGGGTTCACGGCCTGGGAGGTCGTCACACCCGCCTGAAATCCGCCCCGTGTCCCTGGCGCCTGCTCCTCCCGTAGTTTGACACCCTATCCTGTCCCGTAACCCGTAGCCCCTGTTCTATTCCCACTGCGTCCTGTGCCTTCTCAGCCACCAGCACGTCGGCGCCCCTCCGTGCGGAAACAGCGCCCGCGCGCAGCTCTCCTCGATCGTCCCCATGTAGTCGTATTCCGTCTTTTTGCCCTTCAGGTCCGTCGACAGAAACTGCTGTACCGTCACCGTGTCGTACGCCGTCCCCCGGCCTGCCCGCACCCGGAACAGCGCCCAGTCGCCGCACCACAGCAGCACTGCGGTCACCAGAAGCACCTGCGCCCCGCGTTCCAGAATCGTCCCCACGTTACGCTCGCATTACCAAAAACTCTGCCGTGTACCCCATTCTCCCCCTACACCCCGTCCCCCATACCCTATACCCTAGGTTCATGCACCTCGAAGCCATTCAGACGGCCCTCCGCGCCGCTCGCCTCGACGCCTGGCTCTTCTACGATCATCATCACCGCGATCCGCTTGCGGCCTCCATCCTTGGCTTGCCGGATACTGGCCTCGTCAGCCGCCGCTGGTACTACATCATTCCCGCCGAAGGCGAGCCTCGCAAGCTCGTCCACCGCATCGAAGCCGGCAAGCTTGACGCCCTACCCGGTACCAGGGGCGCCTACTCCTCCTGGCAGGAGCTCGAGCGCGGGCTCGACGCCATGCTGGCTCCCTTCACTCGCATTGCCATGCAGTATTCCCCGAACAACGACATCATGTACGTTTCCATGGTCGATGCGGGAACGGTCGAGTTCCTTCGCTCCCTGGGCAAGCAGATCGTCAGCTCCGCCGATCTCGTCTCGCTTTTTGAAGCCGTCCTCAGTCAGGAACAGATCGACTCGCATTTTGCCGCCCAGCGGGCGCTTGACGACATCGTCAACCAGGCCTTCCAGCTCATCGGCAGCCGCGCCCGTGCCGGCGCCCCTCTCTCCGAATACGAGATGATGCTCTGGTTCCGCGAGGCCATGGATCAGGCCGGGCTCACCACCGACCACGGCCCTAACGTTTCCGTCAACGAAAACAGCTCGGATTCGCACTACGAACCCTCAGCTGCTTCCAGCCGCCGCATCTCCACCGGCTCGTTTCTCCTCATCGATATCTGGGCTCGGCTGAATACCCCCGGCTCGATCTGGTACGACATCACCTGGACCGGCGTCGTTAACCGTGAGCCCACCGAACACGAACGGGTCATCTTCGCCTGCGTTCGCGACGCCCGTGACGCCGCCATCGACACCGTGCGCGCCGCCTTCACCGACGGCGGCTATCCCATCTCCGGTTTTCAGGCCGACGACGCCGCCCGCAACGTCGTCAACGCCGCCGGCCACGGCCAGTACTTCACTCATCGCACCGGCCACAACATCGGGACCGAGATCCACGGCGCCGGCGCTAATCTCGATAATTTTGAAACCCACGACACCCGCCGCATCCTGCCCTTCACCTGCTTTTCCGTCGAACCCGGCATCTATCTTCCCGAGTTCGGCGTCCGCAGCGAAATCAATATGGTCACCACCCACGACCATGCCGCGGTCACGGGCCGCATCCAGCGCGAGCTCGTCCGCATCTAGGGGGGACCCGGGAACTGCGAGCGTAAATGGATGTGAGCGCCTGGCGCCAGGTTCACGAGGAACGAGGCTCGCAAACCACCCGAAAGCCATAGTCTGCGTATTTGAATTCCGGCGGGATGCTGGATCGTGCCGAACACCGCGAGATTTTGATCTGGTGGCGCCACGACCCTCCTCGCGAAGCTTTTCTCCCGCCTTCTTCAGGCCCCTGCGGATTTCGATCCGGCGAAATCGCGTAGTAGTCGGGGGCATACCAGTCGCAGCACCACTCATGCACGTTCTCGCACATCTCGAACAAGCCGTAGCCGTTGGGCTCCGATTGCCCAACCGGTTCAGGCCCGGTTTTCCAGCGTCGGTCATAGCCCGGGCGCGAAGTTGGCGGTTCATTGCCCCACGGGAATAACATTCCCTCCGCGCCGCCGCGCGCGGCCCGCTCCCATTCGGCTTCAGTCGGAAGCCGGAACTGAGAGCCGGTCACCGATGAAAGCCACGCGCAGTAGGCCACCGCATCGAACCACGAAACGGCCGTCACCGGTTGCTGAGGATCGGAGAAGTCCGGATCGCCCCAGGTGGGGGGCGGCGCCGTCCCGGTGGCGTCCAGAAACCGCGCGTACTCCTCAACGGTGACCTGAGTTGCCGCCATGCGGAACGCATCGACCCAGACCCGATGTACCGGGCCTTCCACACTTTGCCCGTCCTGCGATCCCATGGAGAACCAGCCCGCGCCGATGGAAATGCACAGCGGTTCAGTGATGGGTGCGCGACGGGCAGGGAGAGTCATGACGAGCCAACGAGGCAATCTTTCCCTTCGATGGTAGCGCCAGGCCTGTCCATGGCTCCATCCATTATGATTTCCTCCATGTTCTCCATCGGGCTTCGCTCTGCCCTGCGCGTTCGCTGCTTCCTGCTCGCCGCTCTGCTCGTCTCCTCTGCCTTTCTTTCCGCTCACGCCCGCGCGCAGTCCCCGACGCCGCCGCCAGAAGCCTCGTACAACCCCATCGCGAATCCCGGCGCCGTCGTCACCTTCGGCGACGCCCGCTTCACCGTGCTTACGCCGCAGCTCATCCGCATGGAGTGGGCCGCCGACCGCCAGTTCGAAGACCATCCCTCCTTCGTCTTTCTCAATCGCCGCCTGCCCGTCCCTAAGTTCACCGCCCACCGCTCCCGCCACGAGCTCTCGATCGAAACCTCCGCGCTCCACCTGACCTATAAGGACGGAGGCTCCGACAACGGCCGCTTCTCTGCCGACAACCTCACCATCACCTTCACGCTCGACGGTAAAACCGTCACCTGGCAACCCGGCCTGACCGATCCTGAGAACCTCCTGGGCACCACCCGAACCCTCGATGGCGCTCTCGGCAGCCACACCCGAGAGCCCATTGGCCAGGGCCTTGTCTCCCGTTCCGGCTGGGCTCTGGTGGACGACTCCACCCGCCCCCTTTTCGACTCCGACAACTTCACCTTCGCGAAGGGCGAGCAGAGCCCGTGGCCCTGGGTTATGGCCCGCCCCACCGGCGATCGGCTTGACTGGTACTTCTTCGGCTACGGGCATGATTACAAACAGGCTCTCCACGACTACGTCCAGGTCGCAGGACGCATTCCTCTCCCGCCCCGCTTCGCCCTCGGCGCCTGGTGGTCGCGCTACTGGGCGTACAGCGATCAGGAACTCGATCACCTCATTCAGGGATTCCACGACAACTCTGTCCCTCTCGACGTTCTCGTGATCGACATGGATTGGCATCTCAACCGCACACAGCTCGAAGCCATGCACGAGACCGATCAGTCCGGCCACACCCTGGGCTGGTCCGGCTACACGTGGAACCCGCTGCTCTTTCCCGATCCCACGGCTTTCCTCCATCACGTGCATGACGAGGGCCTGAAGGTCACGCTCAACCTTCATCCCGCTTCCGGGGTTCAGCCCTGGGAGAAGGCCTACCCGGCCATGGCCCGGGCGATGGGCATTGATCCTTCCACCCACAAATATGTGCCTTTCGACATTACAAATAAGAAGTTCGCCACCAACTACATGGACATCCTGCACCATCCCCTCGAACATGAGGGCATCGACTTCTGGTGGCTCGACTGGCAGCAGGAGGCCAACACCCAGACCCCGGGCGTCAATCCCACCTGGTGGCTCAACTACGTCCACTTCACCGATCAGGAGCGCGAAGGCAAGCGCCCGCTGCTCTTCCATCGCTGGGGCGGGCTCGGCAATCACCGCTACCAGATCGGATTCTCCGGCGACACCTTCTCCGTCTGGCCCTCGCTCGCCTTCCAGCCCTGGTTCACCGCCACCGCGGCCAACGTCGGCTACGCGTGGTGGAGCCACGACATCGGCGGCCACATGCCCGGCGTCGTCGATCCCGAGCTCTTCACCCGCTGGGTTGAATTCGGCGCCTTCAGTCCCATTCTCCGCACCCACACGACGAAGAACCCTGACGCCGAGCGACGCATCTGGGCTTATCCCGAGCCCTACTCGTCGATCATGCGCGCGACCTTCCGCGAGCGCTATGCGATGCAGCCCTACCTCTACACCGAGGGCCGCCGCACTTACGACACCGGGGTCGCCTTCTTTCACCCGCTCTACTACGACTGGCCCGAAGCCGACGCTGCTTACGACAATAAGGACGAGTATGTCTTCGGCAAGAACATGATCGTCGCCCCTGTCGTGACTCCTTCCGACCCCACCACCCTGCTCTCCACCGAATCTCTCTGGATCCCGCCTGGTTCCTGGATCGAGCGCGCGACCGGCCGCCACTTCACCGGCCCCAAAGAAATCACCCGCGCCTTCTCCATCGATCAAATCCCGGTTTACGTTCCCGCGGGGGCCATCATTCCCAACGAGCCGCCGATGGAGTACACCGGGCAGAAGCCCATCGATCCTTTGATCGTTCGCGTCTATCCCCTTGCCGACAACCAGAGCAGCTCGTACCGGCTCTATAACGACGCCAGCAGCTCGCGGGCCTATCAGCGGGGCATCTGCACCTGGACGCCGCTCTCGGCCGCCCAGCATGGGGACTCTCTCACCGTCTCCATTGCTCCGGTGGAGGGCAGTTATCCGGGCATGATCGAGCAGCGCGCCTACCAGATTGAGCTGCCCGGCGACTGGCCTCCGGCTTCTGTCACTGTTAACGGCACAAATCTTGCCTTTATCAGCCCCGGATCGTCGCAGGCCGACAGCGGCAAACCCGGCTGGCGCTACGAGGGCAATACCCTCACCACCGTTGTCCTTACGCCGCGCTATTCGGTGCATACCGCGGTCACCGTCACGGTCCGCCGAGCTCCGGGCTCTCTTGCCTCGCGGCCGGAACTGGACGGCTTCCCCGGGGCGATCGCGCGCCTGCACGGGGCTTACGATGCGATGAACTCCATCTGGCCGGAGACGTGGTCTCCGAACGTGCTGATCGACGCCTGGCAAACGGGAGACCGGCTGAACTACCACCCGGAGACCGCGCACCGGGAGATCGTCCGCTTCCCGCAGCTCTACGCGCAGAGCCAGGCGGCTGTGCAGGCGCTTGTGGACAAGGGCGGGGAGCTGGGCGTCCAGCCAGGATCGGGGGCTCACGCCCACAATCCCGAGCGGGTGAAACTTTATCTGGATCGCGCGGCTGCGCTCCTGAAAGACGGGGCGCCCCAGGCGCCCTGAGGGGGCGGCTACTTGCGGATGAAGTACATGAGCCAGCTGGCGGCTACGACCGAGCCTACGAAGAGCACCCAGCAATAGACGCCGTATTTCGCCATAGCGCGCGGGGTGGAGCGCTGCGTGATGGCGAAGACTACCGAGGCGAAGGTGGCGAAGAGCAGGACGGCGGTGAAGTGGGAGGGCGTGAAGGTCACAGCTTCCTCCCGATGCGCAGGTTGTGCGCGTCGACAGCAGCGACAAAGTTGAGCAGACCGGCGACGACCACGAACTTCGTTCCATAGTCGGCCGTCACCAGCTGGACGGTGCTGGCGCCCAGGGAGAAGATGCGGGCGACGAAGTAGAGGACGCCGGCGCCGAGGTCGCCGGCAAAGCCGAGCATGTCCAGGGGATCGCCGGTGTTGGGCGCATAGACCTTGGCCTGCATGGCAAGTCCCAGAGCGAACATGGCGGTAATCGCGAGGAAGAGGAGCAGGGCGCGAATCCAGTGGCGGGTGAGGAGGTGTCCCGCGCCGGGGACCAGCCAACCGAGGATGAGTGCGGAGTAAGCGAAGCCCGGGGTGGCGGGGGCTGCGGGTGTCTGCGCTTTCGAGGCCATCTCGAATGATGATACAGGGAAAACGGATGCGAAAAAGCGGGGGTATGGGGAGAGGAAGTCTTTGATTCTGCTGGTGCGCATTGGTAACGTTCCAGGGGCGGCGGGGAGGGAGGAGCCGGGAGGCGGGAGCTGCGTCGGCGGCGGCTACGAGGACGGGGAGGAGACTGGGGTCGGGCTCGGGCTCGGGGTCGAGGGGGGTCAGGGCGGGGAGCCATTCTTCGCCATCGGGGAGCGGGGTTCGGGTGGCGAGCCAGCGTTCTACTTCGGGGTCGGGGATTGCGGGAGGAGATGCAGGTCCGTTCGACTCGCGGCTGAATTGACTGTTGCGCCCTGTGGGCGCAACGAATTCGGAAGGCTCGCTCGGGATGACAGGTTTTTCTTTTTTATTGAGGGAGGCGGGCATGTCGGCGGTTGGCGGCGCTTTGTCGGGGGAGGCGGGCCAAGGGGATGGGGGCTCGGAGTGCGGGTCGGCTATGTCGGGCCAGGGCCAGTTGATTGCGACGGTGGGGAGCGGTCCGGGGGCGCCGGGGTCGGGCTCGTTGGGGTGGACGTCTTCCCAGCGGACGTAGCCGGTGCAGTAGTGGCAGGAGGCTTTGGGGCCGGGTCCTTTGCAGTAGTTGAAGCGATAGGGGCAGGGCCAGGGTTGGCCGTCGATGCGGAGCGGGTCGGGCTCACCCGGGGCGGGGAGGGGGATGCGGATCTTTGCGTCGACGTCGAAGAAGGTTTCCGGGGTGATGGTGGTGGTGTCAGGGGACAGGTTACGGGTTTCAGGTTGCAGGTTACAGGTTTCAGGTTGCGGGTTACAGGTTTCAGGTTTCAGGTTACGGGTTTCGGGTTCGGAAGCGGCGGCGGGGAGGGGGTCTTCTACTGCTACTCGTTCGTTGCCGAGGAGGACGAAGTCGGTGACGGGCTCGGGGCGGGTTTGGCCGGTTTGATGGAGGAAGCGGCGCTCGGCGAGGTCGAGGCGGAGGGCGCCGGTGGCGGCTTTTACGGCGGAGAGGATGACGCGGGCGTCGCGGCGGTCGAGGGACTGGTTGATCAGGGCGTGGACGGTGGCGGTGGTCGTGACCTGGATGGCGGAGATGTCCTCCATGAGCGGGATGCGGATTTTGCCGTGGTGTTTTTGGTACGTGGGGTCGCGATTGAAACGGTGACTGTGACAGAAGACGCCGCCGATGTCGACCCACTTGCCGCAGCGGACGCCGTCCATTTTGAGGTAGCGGCACTGGCGGTGGTCGGGTGGCTGGGTCTTCTCTTTGGCGGGTTGGGGGGTTGGTTCCGGCATGGGTGCTCCTGGTTGGAAGAGTTTGGAGTTTAGGGTTTGGAGTTTAAAGAGCTAGTGGCTGGTTTGGGGCTCCCCATTCTGTCGCCGGCGGCGCGACACGGATGGGGCACCCGGGGGCGTTGGATCCGGGGAGAAACCTGCGGGGTTCGTACCGCGGTTCGCTCCCACGGGGTTCTTCGCTTCGCTCAGAATGACGAACTTTAAAAGCTGCGACGGCTCGAATCGTTGGTCGGCTCCTTTCCGGCGTTCACCACAGAGAGCACAGAGAACACAGGGGGTTCCGGGGAGAAACCTGCGGGGTTCGTGCTGCGGTTCACTCCCACGGGATTCTTCGCTTCGCTCAGAATGACGAACTTAAAAGCTGCGACGGCTCGAATCGTTGGTCGGCTCCTTTCCGGTTTTCACCACAGAGAGCACAGAGAACACAGAGGGTTTTGGGGAGAAACCTTACGGGTTCGTGCTGCTGTTCACTCCCACGGGATTCTTCGCTTCGCTCAGAATGACGAACTTAAAAACTGCTACGGTCCGAATCGTTGCTCGGCTCCTTTCCGTTGTTCACCACAGAGAGCACAGAGGACACAGAGGGTTTTGGGGAGAAACCTTACGGGTTCGTGCTGCTGTTCACTCCCAAGGGATTCTTCGCTTCGCTCAGAATGACGATCCTCAAAACGTCCCGGGGAGAAACCTGCGGGGTTCGTACCGCGGCTCGCTTCCACGGGATTCTTCGCTTCGCTCAGAATGACGGCCTTCAAAACAGACTCAGGATCACGTTGCTAAAAAATCGGAATGACGACTCAAAAACTAAGGGTTCGCGAGTGTTCGCGAACCCTTGGGAGGTTGCTTTGCCCAGAAGAAAAGCCGCCCTGGAAGGCGGCTTTTCTCTTTTTTTACTCTATAAGTTCAGAATACCAAGTTTGAACGGATTTACTGCCAGGTTTTGGAAGGAATTTTGGCGGGGAACTTCTTCTGTATCAACGTTTGTTACTTTCGTTATTGGGTCATGGTACTTGACAGGATTTCCAGAGAGTTGGGAAAAGTGCACAGAATGCCGGGTACGGGGGGTGGCGGAGGGGATGGAGAGGCTGGATTTTGACGCGGTGGTGGTGGGGGGCGGGGCGGCGGGGCTGATGGCCGCGATCGAGGCGGGGCGGCGCGGGCGGCGGGTCGCGGTGGTGGAGCACGCCGAGCGGGTGGGGAAGAAGATTCTGATTTCGGGCGGCGGGCGGTGCAACTTCACCAACATTCATTGCCGGGCGGAGAATTTTCTGTCGGGGAATCCGCACTTTGCCAAGTCGGCGCTGGCGCGGTTCAGGCCGGAGGATTTTCTTGCGCTGGTGCGGAAGCATGGGATCGCCTACCACGAGAAGACGCTGGGGCAGCTGTTCTGCGACGGGCCTGCGGAGCAGATTGTGAATCTGCTGCTGGGGGAGTGCGCGGCGGCGGGGGTGAAGATCCTGACCGGGACGCGGGTGACGGGAATTGTGCGCGGCACGGATACAGGTGTGGCGCTATTTATGCTGCGAATGGTTACGGATGGGCGGGAGCAGGAGCTGCGTGCGGGAGCGCTGGTGGTGGCTTCGGGGGGATTGTCCATTCCAAAGATGGGGGCGACGGGATTTGGTTATGAGGTGGCGCGGCAGTTTGGGGTTGCGGTGCGGGAGTGCCGGCCGGGGCTGGTGCCGCTGGTGCTGGAGGACGGGGATCGAGCGGCGTGGTGCGATTTGACGGGGGTTTCGGCGGAGGTGGTGGCGGCGGTTGGGAAGCGGCGGTTCCGGGAGAAGCTGCTGGTGACGCATCGGGGGCTGAGCGGGCCGGCGGTGCTGCAGGCGTCGTCGTACTGGCGGGAGGGTGAGGCGGTGACGGTGGACTGGGCTCCCGAGAGGGAGGTTTTGGGGGCGCTGCGTAAGGCGGGGGCAAGGAGGGATGCGGCGGCGGCAAAGGCGGCGCTGCGAGAGGTGCTGCCGGCGCGGCTGTCGGAGCGGCTGGTGGCGGTGGCGGATCCGCAGAGCTGGACGAATGCGGGGCTGGATGCGCTGGAGCAGCGGCTGCATGCGTGGAGTTTTGTTCCGGCGGGGACGGAGGGGTACGCGAAGGCGGAGGTGACGGCGGGAGGCGTAGATACGGATGCGTTGCGGGCACAGACGATGGAGTGCCGGGCCGTGCCGGGATTGTATTTCGTGGGGGAAGTGGTGGATGTGACGGGGTGGCTGGGGGGATTTAATTTCCAGTGGGCGTGGGCTTCGGGAGCGGCGGCGGGTCGGGCGGTGTGAGGGGAGCGGAGTTTAGGGGTTAGAGTTTATAGGTTAGGGGCATGGTATGGGACGGGATGCGGGGCTGGAAGAACTTGTCGCGGGCGCGCTGGGCGATACGCCTGGAGTGACGGGGAAGGCGATGTTCGGCGGATGGGCCTTTCTGGTTCGCGGGAATTTGCTGTGCGGGGTGAGGCGCGGGAGCCTGATGCTGCGCGTGGGACCGGCGAATGAGACATGGGCGGTGAAGATTCCTGGCGTGGAGCCGGTGGTGATGGGGACGCGGCGGATGCGCGGCTATGTGCGGGCGGGCGCGAAGGCGTATGGGGATGACGGGGTGCGGGCGCGGCTGATGGAGGCGGCGATCGGTTTCGTGGGTTCTCTGCCGGCGAAGTAGGGGTTCGCGGATTGCGCGGGCAGGGACGGAATGCATGGGGGTTCGATTCCCCACCACAGGGGGTTCCGGGGAGGAACCTGGGGGGTTCGTACTGCGACTCACTCCCGCGGGATTCTTCGCTTCGCTCAGAATGACGATCTTTAAAACTGCTGCGGCTCGAAATGTTGCTCGGATTGACGGCCCTTTCCGGTGTTCACCACAGAGAGCACAGAGGGTTCCGGGGAGGAACGTGGGGGGTTCGTACCGCGATTCACTCCCGCGGGATTCTTCGCTTCGCTCAGAATGACGATCTTTAAAACTGCTGCGGCTCGAAATGTTGCTCGGATTGACGGCCCTTTCCGGTGTTCACCACAGAGAGCACAGAGGACACAGGGGGTTCCGGGGAGGAACCTGGGGGGTTCGTACCGCGGTTCGCTCCCACGGGATTCTTCGCTTCGCTCAGAATGACGGCCTTAAAAACTGCTGCGGCTCGAAATGTTGCTCGGATTGAGGGCTCCTTTCCGGTGTTCACCACAGAGAGCACAGAGGACACTGGGGGTTTCGGGGAGGAACCTGAGGGGTTCGTACTGCGATTCGCTCCCACGGGGTTCTTCGCTTCGCTCAGAATGACGATCTTTAAAACGACTTTAAGACTGCTACGGCTCGAATCGTTGCTCGGATTGACGAGTCCTTTCTGGTGTTCACCACAGAGAGCACAGAGGACACAGGGGGTTCCGGGGAGGAACCTGGGGGGTTCGTACCGCGATTCGCTTCCACGGGGTTCTTCGCTTCGCTCGGAATGACGGCCTTAAAAACTGCTGCGGCTCGAAATGTTGCTCGGATTGACGGCTCCTTTCCGGTGTTCACCACAGAGAGCACAGAGGACACAGAGGGTTTCGGGGAGGAACCTGAGGGGTTCGTACTGCGATTCGCTCTCACGGGGTTCTTCGCTTCGCTCGGAATGACGATCCTAAGAACGTTCCGGGGAGAAACCTGGAGGGTTCGTACTGCGATTCGCTTCCACGGGGTTCTTCGCTTCGCTCAGAATGACGAAGCTAAGATTTCTGTAACAGTGTTTGATACATGGCGATGGTTTGGGCGGCTATGGCTTGCCAGGAGAAGGTTTCTTCTACTCGTCTGCGGCCGGCTTCGCCCATGGCTCGGGCTTTGGCGGGGTCGTTGAGGACGGAGAGGAGACGGGCGGCGAGGGCGCGGGAGAATTCGTCGGGATGGGTGGGGAATCCGGTGACGGGATCCTGTTCAAAGGGGACGAGGCAGCCGGTGACGCCTTCGACGACGACTTCGAGGATGCCTCCTGTGGCGCTGGCGACGACGGGAGCGTGGCAGGCCATGGCTTCGAGATTGATGATGCCGAAGGGCTCGTAGACGGAGGGGCAGCAGAAGACGGCGCAGTGGCTGTAGAGCTGGATGGCGGCGGCGCGGGGGAGCATCTTCTCGATCCAGATGACGTTGGGGTGAGTGCGGCGGGCGGCGTCGACTTTTGTGCGCATCTCTGTGGCAATTTCAGGGGTGTCGGGGGCGCCGGCGCAGAGGACGACCTGCGTGTCGCTGGGCAGGTACGCGAGGGCGTCGACGAGGTGGGTGACGCCTTTCTGGCGGGTGATGCGACCGAGGAAGAGGACGTAGGGGCGGGCGGGGTCGACGCCGTTGGCGGTGAGAGCGGAGGTGTCGGGGGTGGGCTGGTACTCGTCCAGGTCGATGCCGTTGTAGATGACGTGGATGCGGTCGGGATCGATGGTGGGATAGGCGCGGAGGATGTCGGCTTTGGTGCCCTGGGAGACGGCGATGATGGCGTCGGCGGCGTGGATGGCGGTGTGCTCCATCCACGAAGACATGGCGTAGCCGCTGCCGAGCTGCTCGGCTTTCCAGGCGCGGAGGGGCTCGAGGGAGTGGGTGGTGAGGACGTGGGGCGTGCCGTGGAGTTTTTTGGCGAGGAAGCCGGCCATGGCGACGTACCAGGTGTGGGTGTGGACGATGTCGACCTGGAGCGACTGGACCTGGAGGAGGTTGAGGCTGAAGGCTTCCAGCGCGGTGGTGAATTTTTGCGGGGGGCCTTCGGCGAGAGCGGGCCACGGCTGCTGGCCGCGGACGTGGAGGCGGCCGTGGTCGGAGTGCTGCTGGCCCCAGCAGTGGACTTCGACGTCGACGGAGCGGGCGAGCTCGCGGCTGAGGTATTCGACGTGGACGCCGGCGCCTCCATAAACGGCGGGCGGGTATTCGCGGGTCATCAGGCCAACGCGCAAGGGACCTCCAGGGAGACGGGATTCATCTTAGCGGAGTGCCTGTGGGTTTGGCGGCGGGGCGGACGTGCATCGTACATTGGGTGCGGGCGGATTGCGAGGATGAGGATGCGCTGGAAGAGTCCGGGATGGTGGTTGGCGTTGGCGGTGATGGGATGCGGGACCGCTGTGGCGCAGAGTGTGTATCCGCTGCGACCGGACGATGCGCATGCGGTGTATTTGACGCGGGCGGAGTTTGGGGCGGTGGGCGATGGCGTGGCCGATGACGCGGATGCGCTGCAGCGCGCGATCGATCGCGCCCAGGAGACGGTGCATCACGGGATTGTGTTTGTGCCGGAGGGGCGGTATCGGCTGGGGCACACGGTGGAGGTGTGGGCGGGGATCCGGCTGATTGGGTATGGGGCGAAGCGGCCGGTGTTTGTACTGGGGGCGGGGACGCCGGGGTTTGGTGAGGGCGAGCCGCATCCGATGTTGTGGTTCACCGATGAGCGGGGGCAGGCGAGCACGGATCCGAAGACGGCGTGGGGTGCGGGGGCTTCGCTGGATGCGGGGGCGGATGCGAGCGAGTTCACTTTCTTCAGCGCGGTCTCGAATATTGATTTTGAAATTGGGGCGGGGAATCCGGCGGCGGTGGCGGTGCGGTTCAACGTGGCTCAGCACAGCTTTGTGGCGCATGCGGATTTTGAGCTGGGCGATGCGCGGGCGGCGCTGGAGCAGGTGGGGAACCAGGCGTACGACATCCACGTGCACGGGGGGCAGTACGGGATTGAGACGGGGAAGACGTCGCCGGCGTGGCAGTTTCTGCTGATGGATTCGAGTTTTGACGGGCAGACGAAGGCGGCGATCTCGACCCACGAGGCGGGGATGACGCTGGTGCGGGACCGCTTCTCGCATATGCCGGTGGCGGTGACGATTCCCGAGGGACAGGTGGAGCAGCTTTATGGGCGGGACCTGGTGATGCGGGATGTGCGGGGGGTTGTGCTGAAGATGGGCGATACGCAGAATGTGCGGGATGAGATCACGCTGGAGAACGTCGTCTGCGATGGGGTGGGCGAGTTCGCCGCGGATCCGCAGGTTGCAGGTTACAGGTTGCAGGTTACAGAAGCGGAGTTTGTTGAGCAGAGATTCACGCTGGGGATGGAGATTGCTGCGGATGGGCGGGAGCGGGGAATCCACGAAGAACACAAAGAGAAGGCGCTGAGCGCGGCGGAGGAGAAGACTGCGGAGGGTGCGGCGTTGAAGACGGATATTCCGGCGCTGCCTCCAATGAGCACGTGGGTGAACGTGCGGACCCTTGGGGTGAAGGGCGATGGCGAGACCGATGACACGAAAGCCATCCAGAAAGCGATCGATAACCACAAGGTGCTGTATTTCCCGAGCGGGTTTTACCGGCTCCGCGGGCCTCTGTGGCTGTGGGGCGATACGACGATGATCGGGTTCAGTCCTTTTACGACGCAGTTTGTGCTGGCGGATCATGACGCGGAGTTTCAGGGGGCGGGTGCGCCGATTGCGATGGTGGTGGCTCCGGAGGGCGGCGGGAATATTGTGACGGGGATCGGGATCGCGACGGGCAACGGGAATCCGCGAGCGATGGGCGTGGAGTGGCAGGCGGGGGCGCACTCGCTGCTGGAGGACGTGGACTTCTGGGATGGGCGGAGTGAGTACGTGGAGGCGCTGGAACCGGCGGCTCCCAGGCCGCTGCCGCGCGGGCAGAGGACGCCGCTGGAGATGAACGCGCAGTACCAAAGCCTGTGGGTGAAGGGCGGGGGTGGGGTGCTGCGGGGGATCTGGTCGCATGCGACGACGGCGAAGGCGGGGCTGGTGATCGAGGACTCGAAGGTGCCGGGGGCGATCTATCAGTTCTCGTGCGAGCACCACGTGGAGAACGAGGTGCGGCTGGAGAGGGCGCAGAACTGGCGGATCTACGATCTGCAGACGGAGGAGGAGAATCCGGCGGGGCAGGACGCGGTGCCGGTGGATCTGAAGGACGCGCACGATGTGACGTTCGCGAATACGTATATGTATCGAGTGTCGCGGACGGTGCTGCCGAAGGCGGAGGCCGTGGCGGCGGAGGATGCGGACGGAGTGTCGTTCGACAACGTGAAGGTGTTCAGCCAGACGCGGCTGGCGTTCGATGACAGCGTGCAGGAAGAGGGCGGCGTGGAGGTGCGGGCGCACGATTTTGTGCACTTCGCGGTGACAAAAGGGGCGCAGCCGGGTGCTCCGCTGCCGCTGCCGGGGGCGTTTGCCGCGGGGGCGACGCTGGAGCGGGTGGCGACGGGCTTCAGCAACGCCGATGGGCTGACGGCGGACGCGGACGGGACGGTGTACTTCACGGATGCGGCAAAGAACACGGTGTATGAGCTGGATCCCGAGGGGAAGAAGGCGGAGGCGATTGCAAAGGTGCCGCAGTCTCCCATGGCCGTGGCAGTGGCGGCGCCGGGCGTGCTGGTGACGCTGAATCGGGACGCAAGCGCGAGCGAGATTGTGAAGACGGATGGAGGCGGGTGGACGGAGACGACGCTGCCGAGCCAGGCGGGGCCGCTGATGGAAGGCACGCGGTTGCTGCTGCCAGTGGGTCTGCATGCGCCGCTGGAGAAGCTGACGCTGCTGCTGGAGCACAGGGGGTACCAGTTCCGGGCGGGGAGCAACACGGCGATCCGAAGCGGGCTGGAAGATGTGCCGGCGAGCTACTTTTATGCGACGGACGGGAAGATGGCGCTGCCGGCGATGCCGATTCCGATGTTTCGCAACGTGCACGAGAGCAGCCAGCTGGCGGCGTTCGCGACGGGAGAGACGCGGCTGGTGACGAGCGAGGACGATGCGAGGACGTGGCGGGCGACGCTGGAGAAGGATGGCGGTTTGAAGACGGAGTTGTTTGCGGAGCGAGGCGGGACGTCGGTGGTGGAGGATTCCGCGGGCAACGTATATATCGCGAGCGGGCAGATTTATGTGTACGACCGCGCGGGGCACGAGGAGGGAGCACTGGAGGTTCCGGAGCGGCCGGGGAGTTTGTGTTTTGGCGGGAAGGATGGAAAGACGCTGTTCATTGGGGCGCGGGGGTCGGTGTATGCGGTGCGGGTACGGGCGAGGGGCGGGAGCTGAGAGTCATGGCTTTGGCGCGGGAGAGCCCGGAGCGGGTTTTTTCGACGGTTTGGGGTTGGGCCAGAGAGCCATGAACACGATGGCGGCGGCGAGGCTGAGGAGAAAGACCAGGAAGAGCGGGTGGCGCGGCCAGATGGATCGAGCCAGGCCGCTGAGGTAGACAAGGGTTCCCCACGCGGTGACGAGGAGGGAAACCTTCAGGGATTTCATGACGCGCCTCCCTGCCGGGTTGAGGATAACGCCGGAAGCGGGCACGGGGGCGGAGAAAAATCGGGGCGGGCAGGAGTGCCAAAGACCAACGGGATGGGAAGGAGGCAAACGGATGACGGAAAAGCTCTCGTCTGGGGTGGTGCACAGCGTTCCGGCAGATTTGCGCGGGGCTCTGGTTGCCGATGCGGAGGCGCGGAGGAAGTGGGAGGAGATTACTCCGCTGGCGCGCAATGAGTGGATCTGCTGGGTGACGTCAGTGAAGAGGCCGGAGACGCGGCGGCAGCATGTGGAGAGGGTGTGTTCGGAGCTGAAGGAGGGGATGCGGAGGCCGTGCTGCTGGCCGGGATGCCCGCACCGGATGAAGGATGGCGGGCGAGTTCCTGAAGAGCAGCGGCCCGGGGAGATGTGCTTAGTCGACGCGAAGCCACCGCGGATTCCTGCGGCTCGCCGGCGTTCGGGATGACGGCCGCTCTCTGCCGCTGGTCCCTGCCAAGAGCGACGGGATTGGCTCAGGGGATGGTGACGGGGATTTCGAGCGTTCCGATTTTTTGGCCGATTTCGTCGCTGACGCCGAGCATGACGTCGTAATGGCCGGGTTTGAGGGAGAGGTTCTGGCGGAAGGCGATGCCCTCGGTGAGGATGGCTTTGAAGCGCGCGGGATCGAGATCGATGTTGAGGGTGCCGGAGGTTTGGGGGAGCAGCTTCTGCTGTTTGGCGTCCTGATCAAAGGCGATCATCTGGACGCGCAGGGTTGCGTGCTTATGGCCGTTGGGGGCGGTGGTAAAGGTGACGTCGCGGGCGTCAATTAACGATTCGAAGTTCGTGCCCGGGGCCGAGGGCTGGGGCGGGAGAATCTTCGACCAGAGATGGAGAGAGGTTTCTTCAGGCGCGGCGGGCTGCATGGCGCGGGTCATGTCGCCGGCCTGATCGGTGAAGGACTCGTCGGCGGTAGCGAAGTAGCCGCGGCGATAGATGAGGGAGTCGCCTTTGGGAGCGGTGACTTTGATGTTGCGGAATTGTCCGTTCCAGTCGTTGTCAGTGGGCTTGTAGGCGAGGGTGTAGTAGATGGAGCTGTCGTTGAGGGCGCGCAGCATGGCTCCGGAGAGGTCGTTGGTGCCGAAGATGGCTTCGCCGCCGGTGACGCGGGCGAGGTCGCTCATGTCGCTTTTGAGGTTGTTGAGGGTGAAGAAGCCGCCGCGCGGGTCGCCGGGCTGGGCGGCGAGATTGCCGACGCTGGCGCCGACGGCAGCGCTGGAGGCCTGAGACGCGAGGCCGATGACGGAGGTGGGATAGACGGCGATGCGGGCGTTGGCGAGGAGGTTGAGGGTGGAGCGCATCTCCTGCTGCGAGGACTGGCTGAAGTGGGACTGCAGGTTGGAGATGGACTGATTGAGGCTGGAGCCGGCGGCGTTGGGATTGGAGTTGAGGTCGGCGACGGCCTGGCCCATGGGCACGCCGATGCGATCGATGGAGAGGGGATAGCTTTCCGCAACCCAGTAGAGGCTTTTGCGGCCGGGATAGGCGGCCATGATGCGGGCGAGGCGGCCGAGGTTCTCGATGGTGGAGCGGGCGCGGATCTCGTAGCCGAGGTTGGCATCTTCGGCGATGCCGGCCTGCATGGCGTTTGCGCCGCCGCCGCCCTGGATCTGGGCGTTGTTGGCGATCTGGGTGTCGGCCTGGACCTCAGTGGAGGACGGGTCGAGGCCGACGTTTCTGATGTGGAGCATTTGGTTGGCGGCGGAGAGGAGAACGGGGCTGCCGGAGAGGCCCTGGGTCATGGACAATCCATTGACCATGGAGAAGAGGACGAGGTGCTCGCCGGCAGGAATGGAGGAGAGGAATTTGAGCATCTGCTGGCGGGCGAAGAGCTGATCGTCGTTGGGGGTGTTCATCAGGTCGAAGAGGAGGATGGTGAGAGGCTGCGACGCTGAGGTTTGATCGACGTTGGTGAAGGTGTCTTTGGGAGTGGTGGGGGTGACGGCGACGCCGTTTTCTGTATAGACGGGGCCGCGATCGTGGGCGGCAAAGAAATCGATGGACTGGGGCTTGCCGTCTTCGGAGAGGCGGAAGTCGTTTTCGTGAAGACCGGAGACGATGTGTCCGGAGGAGTCGCGGACGAGGACGTCGACGAAGACGAGTCGGGTGGTGACGCGAAGCGAGGGCGGGGCGGTGGCAGCGGACTGATCGTTCTGCGCGTTCTGGGCCGGGGCGGCGGAGGAGGAGGCAAGGAGGAGGAGAGCGAGCGCGAGGGGTTTCATGTGGAGCGCAGCTACCAGGCGTGGTTCAGAACGCATCGAGTTTTACCTCCGGGCAGAGAGCATGGAGCCCAGGAATGCAGGGCGGCGGCGGCCGGCGGGCCGGGCGAGTGAGTTCTGAGGTGTGGCCTGGCGACGGAGGGATCGACGATGCCCTTGCCTTCGAGGATGTTGTAGTGATGGTCGGCGGCGACATTGGTGAGGTCTTCGACGAGGCCGGAGGGCCAGTGGATCTCGACCTTGTCGATTTTGGTGGCGGCGCCGAGGCCGAAGTGGATGCGGAGATCGTTTTGGGAGAGGTAGCTGCCGCCGCTGTGGACTTCGTCGGTCTGGGTCATGCCGCCGGCGACGATTTTGACGCGGGCGTTGAGGGCGAGGCGATTGCTTTTGGTGCCGTCGAGCTCGAAGCTGACCCAGTGGCGGCCGGGGATGCCGTGGTTGCGGAGGATCATGGGCTTGCCGTCGAGGTCTTCGACGACGATGTCCATATTGCCGTCGTTGAAGAGATCGCCGACGGCGAGGCCGCGGGAGACGCGGCGCTCCATGATGGCGGGGCCGGCTTCGTCACTGGCGTCGCAGAAGGTGCCGTCGCCCTGGTTCATCTGGACGATTTTGGGCTGGCGGTAGCCGCCGCCGGAAGGGAGCTGATCGACCTGAGGGTAGACGTGGCCGGTGACGACGACGAGGTCTTCCCATCCGTCGTTGTCGAGGTCGACGAAGGCGGTGCCCCACTTGACCCAGGGGAGCGAGGGGAGGGCGACTCCGGCGGGATAGGAGACTTCATCGAAGTTCCAGTTGCCTTCGTTTTTATAGAGGAGGTCGTTTTCGTCGGTGAAGTTGGTGACGTAGATGGAGGGGCGGCCGGTGTGGTTGTAGTCGCCGAGGGCGATGCCCATGGAGGCCTGCTCGGAGCCGTCTTCGCTGACGGCGGTGCCGGACTGGAGGCCGATCTCGTCGAATTTTCCGTTGCCGAGGTTTTTGTAGAGGTACTTGGGGGTGGAGTCGTTGGTGACGTAGATGTCGGGGAGGCCGGTGTTGTTGAAGTCGGCCCAGACGACGCCGAGGCCGTAGTAGCCGTCGGGGTCGTCGACGCCGGCGGCTTTGGAGACATCGGTGAAGGTGCCGTTGCCGTTGTTGTGGTAGAGGGTGTCGCCGGCGCCGCGGAGGCCGCGGGGTCCGCACTGGACGTCGAGGCCGCGGTATTTGCAGAAGGAGGCGCTGCCGAATTTGGGGAGGTCGGTGAGGTGGAAGTCGACGTAGTTGACGACCATGAGGTCGGCAAAGCCGTCCTTATCGTAGTCGCCGAAGGAGGCGCCGGTGGAGTAGCGGGGATCGCCGACGCCGGCCTGGGCGGTGACGTCGGTGAAGGTGCCGTCGCCGTTGTTGCGGTAGAGGACGTTTTTGCCGAGGCAGGTGAGATAGAGGTCGGGCCAGCCGTCGTTGTTGTAGTCGCCGACGGCGCCGCCATTGGCGAGGCAGGGGGTGGTGAGGCCGGATTTGGCGGTGACGTCGGTGAAGGTGCCGTCGTGGTTGTTGTGGTAGAGGGCGCCGGGCGCGGGGATGCCTTTGATGGCCTGGGCGACGGTGGGCTGATTGGTGAAGTAGATGTCGGGCCAGCCGTCGCGGTCGTAGTCGATGAGGATGACGCCGCCGCTCATGGATTCCATGATGTATTTCTTGTCGGGGTCGGAGGCGTGGGTGAAGGTGATGCCGGCGGAGGCGGTGATGTCCTGGAGCTGAGGGATGGCGCGGCCGACGCACCTGGTCATGCGGCCGCCGGGAGGAGGCGGCGGGGGCGTGGGATGGCCTTCGCCCATCTGCGCCTGAGCAACGCTGAGAGCACAAACAGCAACGACGACGGGCTGCAGACGACGCAGGAATCGGGCTGGCAAACGGGTGAATTCCTCTCTCAGTGGGTGTGCTGTTTGATGGCTTCGGCGACGCGCTCGCGGGATTGCGCCTTCAGGTTCTTATATATGGACAGCTCGCGATCGGCGTCGGCGGTGCGGCCGAGCTTGCGATACGCGGACTGGAGCTGGTAGTGGATGTAGTCTTTGTCGGGGCTGAGCTGAGCGGCGATCTGGAGGTGAGCGGCGGCATCGGCGAGGTCGCCGCGATCGAGCATGATTTTGCCGATTTCGTACTGGGCGTTGACGTAGTTGGGGTCGGCGGCGATGACCTGGCGGTAGAGGGCGAGGGCGTCGTCGACTTTGGAGAGCTGCTGATCGACGAAGCCGAGGTGGTAGAGGGCGTCGAGGTCGCCGGGGTTGAGGGCGAGCTCGGCCTGGAATTGCGCGGCGGCATCGGCCCAGTGGACCCAGAGGATGTCAGCGAGGCCTTCGTAGAAGTGAGCTTTGGGGAGGCGGGGATCGGAGGCGAGGGCGCGCTCGAAGGCGGCGTCGGCACGGGTGTAGTCGCCGATTTCGGACCAGAGCTGGCCGGCGAGGAGGAGATCTTCGGGGGCGCGGGGCTGGGATTCCCAGACATTGAGGACCTGGGTGGCCTGCTTCATATCGCCGGTGTGGGCGAGCGAGGAGGCCCAGGCGTATCCGGCTTCGCCGTCGGCCATGCCGGAGGTTCCGAGGGGCTGAAAGGTGCGGGCGGCGTCAGCGTACTTGTCAGTTGCGTAGAAAGAGAGGCCGAGCATGGCGCGGAGGGGGGGATCGTTTTTCTGCTGCAGGGCGAGGGTGAGAGCGCGGGTGGCTTCGGCGTAGTCCTTTGAGCGAAAGGCGCAGAGGCCGAGATTCTTTTCGAGGCCGGGGAGGGAGGAGTCCCAGTGCTCGGCCTGCTGATAGAAGCCGAGGGCGACGGGGTAGTTTTTCCGGATGGCGTTGGCGGTGGCGAGGTCGTTGTAGGCGAGGGCGAGGACGGACTGGAGGTCGTTTTCCTGCTGGCGGGCCTGGGCAAGCTGGGCGGGCGTGAGGCCGCGCGCGGCGTTGGGGTCGTCGAGGTTCTGGACGGCGGGGGCTTCCTGGTTTTCCTGCTTGCGGGTGAGGGGGACGACGGCGGCGTCGCCGCGGTCGCCGTGGGCGGCCATGGCGCGGCTGACGTCCTGCTGGGTCTGCTGCATGATTTTGTTCTGCAGGTCGCGGGCTTTGGCGGCAAAGGCGTCGGCTTCCTGGGAGCGGCCAGCCTGCTGGGCGATGCGGGCGAGATCGACGTAGGCGCGGCGGATCTGATAGTTGGTGCGCTCCTCGTCGGTCCCGGTGAGTTTGACGGCGAGGCGCATCATGCGCTCGGCCTGGTCCATTTTGCCTTCGGCAAAGGCGTTCATGCCGAGATAGAGGGGTGGGTCAGGGGAAGAGGGATCGATGCGGGCGGCGGCGGCGAGGTACTTGTCAGAGATGTCGTAGCGGCGCTCGCCTGAAGTGGCGAGGCCGAGCATGTAGTTGGCGAGATAGTCGCCGGGGTAGTACTCGGCTTCCTTCTGAAAGTCGGCTTCGATCTCGGGGGTGGGCTTCCAGTCGCGCATGTAGAGCTGGGCGAGGCCGAGGAAGTAGTAAGCGTGGGGGGTGCGGGGATCGATGGCGATGGCGCGGCGGAACTCGCGGAGGGCGTCGTCCATGTCGTCGCCGTCGCGGTAGGCGCGGCCCATGAGGACGTGGAGGGAGCCGCTGTCGCCGGCAATCTGCTTCATCTGGGCAAAGACTTCGGCGGCGCGCTGGCGGTCCTGGGGGCGTTTGGTCTGGAGCAGGCACTCGGCGAGGGGATAGAGGTTGTCGACGGTGGGCTGGGCCTGGGCAATGCGGGTGAAGGGCGCGAGGGCGTCGACGTAGTCGCCTTTTTCGTCGAGGGCGCTGGCGAGGAGGCGATCGATGCGGAGGTTGCGGGGATCGGCGTCGTGGGCTTTCTGGCCGATGGCGATGGCCTGATCGAGCTGGCCGGCGCGGAACTCGGCATAGCCGAGGGACTCTTCGGCGGCGGGGGTGTCTTCAAAGGCGAGGGCCTGGCGGTAGAGGTCGACGGAGCCTGCGTCGTCGGACTGGACGAGCTTCAGGGCGCCGAGCTCGCGCAGGGCGGAGGCGATGACGAGGCGATTGGCGGCGATGACGGCATCGGGATCGGCGGAGGCGCGGGCGCGCTGGGCAGCGGCAAGGCGAGACTGGAGCTCATCGGGAGCGGAGGCGTTGCGGGAGAGTGTGCGATGCGGCGTTTGCGGGGCAGCGGCAAAGGCAGGGGCGGCGAGGAGGAAGAGCAGGACGAGAGGACCGGCCTGACGGAAACACCCCGGAGCATGCCTGAGGAGCGGCTGAAGCGGATCGCGGAACAACCTCATTGAATAGCGGAAGCCTGGGGAGATTCTATCTCCAAAAGGAAACTGCGGAGCCTGTGAGAGCGCTCCGCAGCCGGTTTTTCGCAATGACGGTTGGGGCCGTCAGAACGAGAAGGTGAGAGAGTACTGCAGCTCGCGATTGCCTCTTGCGGTTTGCAGGGTTGTGGGCTGACCGAGAGTGCCGGTGTTGGTAAGACTCGAGGACGCCGATCCGTAGGAGGTGATGACGTTGTTGGTCGGCGAGCAGGGAGTGTTGCCGCAGGCAATGACGGCCGGAGCAAAACCCTCACCTTCGAGGGCGCTGCTGTTGAAGTTGGGGTGGTTGAGGAAGTCGAAGAAGTCCATGGCGAACTTAACGCGGTACTTCTCCTTGACCATCCAGTTTTTGGCCATCTGGGCATCCCAGTCGGTGGTGGGAGCGCCGTAGCAGTAGCCGCGGTGCTCGATGTTGGCAGGGATGCTGCCGAGGGCATAGCCGACCAGGGTAAAGGCGCTCTGGTTGACGATGTTGGAGGCTTTCTCACCCATATTGCAGCCGCTTCCGGTCACGAGCGGACGGTTGTTGCCGTTGTAGCCGGTGCCGATGAGCTGGCTGATGGTGGCGCCGGGGTTATTGGCGTCACTGAAGCTGCCGTTGGTGAAGATGGTGAGAGAGCTGCCATGGGACGCCGTGAAGATGCTGTTGGCTTCCCATCCGCCGACGACCTGACGCACGAGCATATTGGAGTTGGCGAGCTTGGGCAGGTAGTAGACCTCGTTCACCACGAAGATGTTCGGGCGGTTGATGTTGGTGTTGCCCTTGTCGAGGGAGCTTTCACCGTTGACGGTGACGATCTCCTGGTTGGCGGTGCCGGAGGAGTTGTCTTCCTCAACATCGCCGATGGAGTGTCCCCAGGTGTAGGCGGCCTGGAAGGTGGAGGGCCCAATCTGGGAGCGGAACAAGGATTGCAGCGAATGGTACGAGGAGTGGCCCTCGCGCTGGAAGCCATTGATCTGCCCGAAGTTGAAGGCGGGACGCCACGGGTTCACGCCGGTGCCGCTGCCGGAGAAGACAGCGTTGCCCCAGTCAGCCTGAGGCACGGGGTTGAACTGCAGCATGGAGGTAAGGTGGTTGCCGACGTTGCCGACGTAGCTGACTTCGAGCGTGGTGTTGCGGTGCAGCTCCTGCTCGACGGTGGCATTCCACTGCCAGCTGTTCGGCGTGACAGATTTGGGAACGCGGGCGAAGTTCGGGGAAACCGAACCGCCGGTGAACCCGGTAGCCGTGGTGCAGCCGGTTGCCGTGCAGGTCCAGCTGTTGGTGGTATCGAGGGGGCGGTTGGAACTGGCGGTCAGGGAGAAGGGCGCACCCTTTTCCATACCCTCGTCCTGACCGACCATTTCTCTCTGGTAGAACTGCCCGGCGCCGAAGCGGAGGGCGGTTTTGCCGTTGCCGAAGATATCCCAGGCGAGGCCGAGACGCGGAGCGATGTCGTGATTGCTCTGCGGAATGAGGGCGTTGTTCTTGCCCTGGGTGCCGTCGGAGAAGCTCAGCGGGATGTTGAGGCTTTGCATCAGCTTGTTCGCCGCCTGGCAGGGTTGGGTGCCGGGCTGGACGATCAGACCGTTGCAAACGTCGGTGGGATTGCTGGTGGCGTCGGCCGCGCTCCAGTTGGCGAGGCTCCAGTTGGACCACTGGTTATCAGCGGAATACGGCTCGCGGTAGAAGGACCAGCGGATGCCGAAGTCGGCGGTGACGTTGCGGGTGACCTTCCAGGAATCGGAGACGTACCACTCGAAGTCATGCCACTTGACCTGGGCATTCACGTCGGTGCTGCCTTCTCCGATGTTGTTGAAGACCTGGGGCGAGGTCCCGGTTCCAGGAACGAGGACGTTGGCCAGGGAGTTGTTGGTGTTGACGCAGGCCGGGAGGCCGGGGGTCTGCGCGGTGTTCACCGTCTGATTGGGAGCGCAATAGACCGAACCCGGGAAGGTGGGGCGGTCGGCGCCATCGCCGCTGTCTTCGACCTTGATGTTGTCGCCGATGAAGACGCCGGCTTTGAGAGTATGGTTCCCCTGGACTTTGGAGAGGTTGTCCTGAACGGTGTAGAGGTCCTCGTGGTTATGGTAGGGAGCGATGTTCCAGAAGGAGGCTTCACCCTCGTAGGAGCCGTAGGGGTTGAATCCGCCCCAGTTGCCGAAGAAGGAATCGGCTTCCTTGAGCGAGGCCGGGAAGGTGGCCGGGTAGGCCTTCTGGATGGCGGGAACGATGCTGGCGCGTGTGCCGCCGAGGGTGGTGATGATGGCGTTGTGGCCGTAGCCGAACTCGACGTCGTTAATCATGCTGGACGAGATCGTCGTGCTGAGTTTGGCCATGACGCTCTTGGAGGGCTGGCTCCACGCGGACTGGACGGTTGGGAAGTCAGACTCGCCCCAGAAGGAATCGCCGAGGTTGGGAGTGGGGTTCGTCCAGGAATCCTGAGTCCAGCGGAAGGTGGCGCGGTTGTTCCTGTTGACGTCCCAGTCGGTGCGGACGTTCCACTCGCTCCAGTTAAGAGGATTATTGATGGGCGAGTTCCAGTTGAAGCCGGTGGCGTTGGTGAGGGTCTGGTTGGAGTTGAAATTCGGCGTGGGATAGAACTGGGCGATGAGCGCGCCAGCAGCGTCGACGTTGCTGAGCTTGTTGGGTGTGCCCATCCACGCGGGGAAACCGGGGTTGGTGCCGGCGCCCGGGATAGCCGCGCCGCACTGGTCAGTGGTGGCGGCACCGTAGCCGCTGAAGTCACCGCCCTCTTCGGCCGCGGTGGGAACGCAGGCACCGAAGGCGCCGCCGCGGATTTCCTTGTTCCACTCCTGGTTCCACCAGAGGAAGAGGTGATTCTTAATGGCCGGACCGGCGATGAAGTAGCCGTAGTCGTTGCGGCGGAGCTTGGCCTTGCCGACGCCGAGCTCGTTGTTGAAGTAGTTGTTGGCGTCGAGGATGTCGTTGCGGCCGGCGTAGAAGAAGCCGCCGTGGATGTCGTTGGAACCGGAGCGGGTGGTGATGCTGATGATGGCTCCGGAAGCCTGTCCGTATTCGGCACCGAAGGAGTTACGGATCATCTTGAACTCGGCGATGGTGTCGGTGGCCGGGTAGACAAGGATGGTGCGGTTGGAACCGACGTCGTTGTTGTTGACGCCGTCGACGAGGAACAGGTTATTGGTGTAGGGGTTGCCGTTGACGGAGAAGTTGACGCCGCCTTCGAGGCCCTTGTCCTCGCCGTCGAACGAAGCGGCGGGGCTGACACCGGGCGAAAGCTGGGTAAGGCCGACGAAGTTCTCGCCGTTGAGGGGAAGCTCACGGACCTGGCTGCCGGAGACGATTTCACCGACCGAGGCGGAGGTGGTATCGACCTGGATCTGGTCGGCCTCAACGGTCACGGTCTGGGTGGCGGCGCCGGGAGAGAGGGTGGCGTTGACCTGGGTGGGGGTGGAAACGTGGACTTCCACGCCGTCAACCCTGAAATCCTTAAAGGAGGGCGAAGTGACGACGACGGTGTAAGCGCCGATGGGAATCTGAGCCAGCGAATACGCGCCGATGGACGAGGACGTGGCGGTAAAGGTGGCGTTGGTCGCGTTTGAGGTAGCGACAACTTTGGCACCGACAATGGCGGCGCCGGTGGCATCAGTCACGTTGCCGGTGATGGTTCCGTAATACGCCTGGGCATGTGTGATGGCTGGGATGACCAGCAACATCAGGAACGCAAACAGCGTGCAGAGTGCGCCTCCCCTGAAGGACACACGTCCGCTCCTGCACAACCTCCCTGTACTCATGAAGCCTCCTGAGAAAACCTGCGTACGCTTTTCGTTTGTTATCTCTCCGGCCGCCGAACCGCAACTTTCGCGACCCAACTTACCAAAACGGCAGGCGTGGCCAAACGGCACACGACCCTGAACAGCCAAAGGTAGCTATTTTAAAGCCGCAACAATCTTCCACTTCGGAGCCGACGTTGTCAATGGCTAAATCTCTACAAAAACGTTTTTGCAGCTATAGCACCGGGGGTGAAAACCGGGTCCGAAATGGAAATTTTCAGAGTTAATTCGCTTTTGTGTTGAGGAAGATTCAGGGTTGCGGTGACGGCGAAACGGATTTCTGCGCGGCGCTGAGGCGGAGGAAGGTTTCTCTTTCCTGCTGCGCCTTGTCGGGCATTTTGGCGCGGGCGTAGGCGCGGGCGAGATTGAAGTGGATCTCGGGGCTTTCGGGGCTGAGCGATTCTGCGATCTCGAGCTCGCGGAGTGCGGTGGCGAGGTCGCCGGAATCGAGAGCGGCGCGGCCAAGCAGGTAGTGAGCGTCGACGGAATTGGGAGCGAGATCGAGGGCGCAGCGGGCCCACCGGACGGCGTCGGCGGCCCGGCTTTGGCGGAGGGCGATGGAGGCGAGGCGAAGACAAGGCAGGGCGCTCTGCGGGGAGATGGCGCGTTCGGCCTGCATCTGGGCGTCGGCCTGATCGAATTCAGAGAGGGCGATGAGGGCGGTTCCGTAGGCGTAGTGAAGGAAGGGCGCGCGAGGGTAGCGGCTTAGAAGAGCCTGGAAGAGGGGGAAGGCCTGATCGTACTGGCTTCTCTGAAGGAGAAGCGCGATGGGGCCGGCGGACTGGATGAGGTCGCGGTCGGCGGGGGCGACGGCGTCAGGCAATTCGGCGCGGCGGAGGAGAGCGAGACCGAGGGCGAACTCAACTTTTTGTGCGAGGGGACCGGCCTGGGTGGAGGCGCGCGCGAGGACGGTCTCCGCTTCGTCGAAGCGGCTGGCGCGGACGAGGAGGATGCCGTAGGTGTAGCGGGCTTGGTCGATGGACCGGGTGCTGGCGTTGAGACCGAGGCGCGCGCCGCGATCGAGATGGATGAGGGCGCTGTCGTAGTCGTGGAGGTAGAAGTCGCACAAGCCGAGGAGGGCCCAGGCGGTGCCGCTGGAGGGGTTGGAGGCGAGCCAGCGGGTGAGGTCGGCGCGGGCGCGGGGGTAATCGGCGGCGACGTATTCGGTAAGGGCCTGCTGCCACTCGGCTGTGTTCGGCTCGGCCGGGGCTGCGGATTTGAGGGCGGGGTCTTCGTAGAGGAGGACGATGCGCTGCTCGGGGGGCGAGGGGATCGCGAGAGAAGGCGAGGATTTCTCGGCTGCATCTTTTAGGGGTAAGCCCTGGGCGGCGGCGAGGGCCTGTTGGGCTTCGTCGTTATGGGGAGCGATGTGGAGGGCGGTTCTGGCGGAGCGGAGGGCGGCGGCTTTGGATCCGTCGAGTAGCTGGAGGCGGCTGGCTTCGATCCATGGCAGGGGGCTTTGCGGGGAGATGGTTGTCTCGGCGAGGCATTGGGGGATGGCGTCGCGCGTTTTCCCGGACTGGGCAAGCGCCTGGCACCAGGCGAAGTGGAGATACGGGATGCCGGGATGATTGCGGGCGAGGGTGACGAAGGCGGCGGGATCGGGACTGAAGGCGGCGGTACCGGCATCGGCGAGGAGGCCTTCGCGGGAGGGATCGATCTGATCGGGGAGCAGGGGGACGCGGAGGACGGCGAGGCCGAGGGCGATGCGGGCCTGCTGGGGGGTCTCGCCGGTGCCGAAGGTGGACTTCAGGAGGGATGCGGCGCGATCGAAGGCGCCGGCGCGAATGCGCAGGAGGGCGAGATGCCAGGCGGAGACGCGGGCGATTTCGTCATCGTCGCGAATGCCGAGGGTCTGGGCGCGTTCCAGGTGGGCGAGGGCGTCATCGTAGTTTTTGATCTCGAATTCGGAGAGGCCGAGGAGGGCCCAGCCGTTGCCGAAGTTCGGAGCGAGGGCGGCGACTTTGGCAAAGGAGGACTGCGCCGCGGTGAAGTCGTTGCCCTCGTACTGGAGCATGCCGAGGTTCCACCAGTCTTCGATGGAGGCGGGCTGGAGGGCGAGGAGCTGGCGGTAGTCGCGGACGGCGTCGGCGGTTTTGCCGGCGGCGGCTTCCTGGCGGGCCTGCGCGCGCAGCTGGGCGACAGCGGCGTCGTTGCCTGAGGCGGGACTGGAGGGCGCCTGAGCGGGGGCAGCCGATGGCAGGAGAAGGACGAGGCCAAGGCTCAGCAACCGGCAAGACAGCATGGGTGGAGTCCGGCAGCCATTATACTGTCAGCGTTCATGCGCTCCGATGTGCGGTTTGGAACCTCGATGCTTTCGAGGATGTTGTCGCGCCGCCGATTGCTGGGAAACCTGGGCCTGGCCGCGGCGGGAAGCGTGCTGGGCAGCCGCATGGCGCGGGCGGCGACCGCGGGCGGAATCGATCCCTTTACGGAAGTGCCAGCGTCGAAGAGCGGCATCCACTGGGTGCACGACGCGGGGCGGTCGGCGGAGAAGTATCTGCCGGAGAGCAGCGGGGCGGGCGGAGCTTTTCTCGACTTCGACAATGACGGGTGGATGGACATCTACCTGGTGAACAGCGGCAAGTCGAATTTCTTCACGCCGCCGCATCCCCTGCGGAACGCGCTGTACCGCAACAACCGCGACGGAACGTTTACGGACGTGACCGAGCAGGCCGGGGTGGGAGGCGGCGGTTACGGACAGGGCGTGGCCGTGGGCGATTACAACGGCGACGGGTTCCCGGACATTTACGTGACCCAGTGCGGCGGCAACATTCTTTACCGCAACAACGGCAACGGGACGTTTACGGATGTGACGGAGAAGGCGGGAGTCGCGGCAGGCGGGTGGTGCACGAGCGCGCTGTGGTTCGACTACGACAACGACGGAAAGCTGGATCTGTTCGTCTGCCAGTTCGCGGAGCTGGATCTGAAGCGGGGCTGCGCGGTGGACGCGCAGGGACGGCGGCATTACTGCATTCCGACCACGTTCAATCCTGAGCCGAGCTTTCTGTTCCACAACAACGGGGACGGGACGTTCACGGATGTGAGCAAGTCGGCGGGGATCGCGCAGTACCTGGGCAAGTCGTGGGGGGTGGTGGCGGCGGACGTGAACAATGACGGGCGGATGGATCTGTTCGTCTCCAACGACACGGTGCCGAATTTTCTGCTGATGAATCGCGGGGGCCGGTTTGAGGATGCGGGGCTGGACGCGGAGGTGGCGTACAGCCGGGACGGGCGGGCGCGGTCGGGGATGGGAGTGGACGCGGCCGACTTCAACCAGGACGGCTGGATGGATCTGTTCATCGCGAATATCGACGAGGAGTTCTTTTCCCTTTATCAGAACAACGGCGACGGGACCTTCAACGACGTTGCGATGCAGATGGGCATTGGGATGTCGACGCGATGGATGAGCGGATGGGGGAACAAGTTTCTGGACTACGACAACGACGGGGATCTGGATCTGTTCGCGGCGAACGGATTTCCGGACAATCTGCTGGATGAGGCGTCGGGGCAGATCCAGTGGAGGCAGCGGCTGCTGCTGTTCCATCGCGAGGGGAAGGTCTTTCACGAGGTGAGCGCGGAGAGCGGGCCGGTGTTTGCGCGGACGTATCCGGCGCGGGGCCTGGCGGTGGGGGACTTCGACAACGACGGCGGCGTGGACGTGCTGATTGTGAACAACAATGAAGCGCCGGTGCTGCTGCACAACGAGGTGGGACACAGGAACAACTGGCTGGGGGTGCGGCTGATCGGGCGGAAGTGCAACACGGACGCGGTGGGAGCCAAGGTGACGTGGGCGGCTGGAGATCTGAAGCGGTGGCGGACGAAGGTGGCGGGGGGAAGCTTTCTTTCGTCGCACGATCCGCGGATTGTGATGGGGATCGGGCAGCGGACGAAGGTGGACAGCGTCGAGGTGCAGTGGCCGGAGCCGTCGGGGGCGGTGGAGAAGTTCACGAATTTGCCGCTGAACCGGTACATCACGATTACCGAAGGCACGGGCGGGTGGCGGTAGCGGGTGGGTTTCGCCGTGCTCGACGGCGGGGGATCCGTCTGACGGGTGCGGCGTTATAATTCGTGCCGGATGGGAGTGAGTTGCCATGCAATCGCGGTGGATTCTTACCGGACTTCTTGTTTTTTCGTGCTCGCTGTCTACCTGCCCGGCGCAGAACAACGCATCAATGGCCAACAGCGGGGGCGCTGAAGCGGCCAGCGACATCGGGAAGGACGCGAATTTCAGCCAGCTGATGAACCATCAGGCGGGGAGCCTGCAGTTCTACGGGAAGGTGGAGGTGGCTGGGGGCCAGCTGCCGTGGGCGCCGATCCCGATTGTGGTGACGTGCGCGGGCAAGGTCCGCTACAGCACGTTCGCGGACCCGAAGGGCGGGTTCTACATTTCCCCGGCGACGCGGGACAGCGAGGTGATTTCGCAGCCGAAGGATCCGGCGCATGCGGCGCCGACGCAACTGATCGGGTGCAGCGTGAACGCGGTGGCGGAGGGGTACACGTCAAAGCCGTTGAACATCGCGAACCGGACGGTGGTGGACGATCCGTCGCTGGGAACGATCACGCTGGAGCGGCAGGAGCGGGCGGGGGGATCGATTACGAGCGCGACGACGGCTTCGGCTCCGGCGGACGCGGTAAAGGAGTTCGAGAAAGCGCGGGCCGAGGACGTGGCGGGACACGGGGGGAGCGCGAAGCATCATCTGGAGAAGGCGGTGAGCCTGGATCCGCAGTTTGCGGAGGCGTGGTATCACCTGGGCAAGCTGGAGCAGAGCGAGAATCCGGCGCAGGCGCTGAGCGCGTATCAAAAGGCGACGGCGGCGGATGCGTCGTATTTGCCGCCGTATGAAGGCATCGCGGCGATTTCAGCGGATGAGAAGAAGTGGCCGGACGTGGTGAACGCGACGAACACGTCGCTGCACCTGAATCCCGCGGGAACGCCGGAGATCTGGTACTACAACGCGGTGGGGAACTTCAACGTGGGGAACCACACGCAGGCGGAGACCAGCGCGGAGAACTCGCTGGCGATGGATCCGAGCCACCGGGCGCCGAACACGGAGCAGCTGCTGGCGGTGATCCTGGCGTCGCGGGGCGATTATGCGGGGGCTCTGGAGCATCTGCAGCATTGCCTGACGTATATGAAGCCGGGACCGAACCTGGATCTGGTGAAGCAGCAGGTGGCGCAGCTGGAGAAAGTCGTGCCCGGGGCGCAGGCGAAATAAGCGGCGGGCGGGACGAAGGTGTGGACCCGGCCTCGCGCGGGCTGATAGGGTGAGAAGCTGTCTCCCCTGATGCGCGCCTTCACATGGGAATCGGTGGTAGTGCTGCTGAGCGTGGCTGCGATGGCGGCCGCGCACGGAGCTGCTCCGGCGGCGCGCAGCGTTCCGGCGTCGACGACGACACGAGAACATCTGGAGCAGCCGGCGTGGTGGCCGACGCGGCAGGTTGCCGACCAGCGGCAGTTTGTGGGCGAGCGGACCTGCGCCGAATGCCATGGAGCGATCGCCCGCACGCAGGTGGAGACGCAGATGGCGCGGACCATGATGCCGGCAGCGGATTCATCGCTGATCGCCGCACACACGGGATTGATTTTTACCGACGGGCAATACCGCTACCGGCTGAGCCATGAGAAGGGGCTGACGCTGACGGTGAGCGACGGGACACACGATATGGTTGCGCCGGTGCAGTGGGCGTTTGGGTCTGGGGAGATCGCTCAGGGGTACGGGTGGTGGGAGCAGGGCCAGTTCTACGAGAGCCGGTTTAACTATTACGGAACGACGCACGGCTTCGACCGGACGCCGGGGCGGCTGGCCGACGCTCCCGCATCGCTCGAGAATGCGCTGGGGCGACAGGTGGCGGGGTTCGAGGTACGGACCTGCTACGCGTGCCACGCGAGCGCGCTGACGACGGCGGAGCCGCTGACGGCGGCGCATTTCCAGCCAGGAATTACGTGCGAGGGATGCCACGGCCCGGGGCTGGCGCATGTGGAGGCGAAGCGAGCGGGCGACTGGCAGAATGCGGATATTGTGAATCCGGCAAACCTGAGCCCGGCGGCTTCGGTGGATTTCTGCGGAGCGTGCCACGGGACGCCGAAAGATGTGGCGCTGATGGGGTTTGTGGGGAAGCTGACGGTGCGCTTCCCTGCTTACCGGCTGGAGAAGAGCCGGTGCTGGGGGACGAGCGGGGATGCGCGGCTGCGCTGCTTTGCGTGCCACAATCCGCACCAGCCGCTGGAGAAAGATGCGGCGGCGTACGATGCGGCGTGCCTGCGCTGCCATGCGAGGGCGGCGGACCGTGTGGATGTGGCGGGGGGACGGCTGGAGGCGTGTCCGGTGGCGAAGAGCCGGTGCACGTCGTGCCACATGCCGAAGGTGACGCTGTCGGGGATGCATTACGCGTTTGCGGACCACGACATACGGATCGTGAAGCCGGGCGCGGGATTTCCGGACTGATGCGATGAAGACGCAGGGGCGGAGGTCGAGGGGCCGGGCGGTGGGGCTGCTCGTGCTGGCGGCGGCGTTCGGTGCGCGGAGCGGATGGGGTCAGACGCCGGTGGATCCAAATCTTTTCGGGCCGGGGCTGAAGGCGCTGATCGTTGCGCAGCAGGACGCGGTGCGCTCGGGCGATGGCGATACGGTGGCGATCTACAGCCGGGCGCTGGCGATGGCTTCGCTGCAGGCGCTGGAGAAGCTGGATCCGAAGGACGAGGCGTGCCGGAGGGCGCTGACTTCCCTGCCCTCCTCGGACCGGCTGGTGCGGGACGTGCCGACGGCGCTGCTGCTGCTGCGCGCGGAGCTGAGCGCGGGGGAGAAGACGGACGCGGCGGAGCTGGAAAAGGAGATTGTGGCGACGCATGCGGACAGCGCCGATCTGCGGGTGCGGTTGTCGAAGACGCTGGCCGATGGAGGAGATCTGGACGGCGCGGTGCGAGAGGCGACGAAGGCGGCGGAGCTGGATCCGAATTCGGAAGAGGCGGAGATTGCGCTGGGCATGGCGTGGTGGGCGCTGAACGAATACGGCTACAACGAGGAGAGCCTGCGGGCGTTTGCAGCGGCGCAGCGGCTGGATCAGAACGGGTACGCCAGCAATTTGTCACTGGGACTGATCGAATCGCAGTACCACGATTTTGGGGCGGCGGAGGAGCATCTGCGCGCGGCGGCAAACGCGGAGGGGTCCGCAGCGGCGCCCTGGTATCAGATGGGGATGAATGCGTACGAGCAGGATCGCGAGGCGGAGGCGAAGCAGGAGCTGGAGCAGTATCTGGCGCTGGCGAAGAGCGAGGGGAGCGCGAAGGCGGCGCAGATACGGCTGGCGCTGCTGACGCTGGACGCGATTGCGGAGGAAGAGGGCGCGAGCGCCGATCCTGCGCACAGGGCGATGGAGGCGGCGCTGCGGGAGAAGGTGGGTCCGCAGACGGACACAATGGCGTTCAGCCCGGATGCGGCGCGGGGGGCGATGGGCGCGCCTGCGCGCGAGACGGCGGAGCAGGAGGGGGACCATCAGAGCGTTCAGGCGACGGCGGAGCAGATGCGGGAGCTGGCGGCCAACAGCCTGAACGACTGGGGGACGGCGCTGGCGCGGAAGCAGGAATATGCGGCGGCGGTGCTCCCGTTCCGGTACGCGGCGGAAGAGGATCCGACGCTCGATCCGGTGATGCAGAACCTGGGATTTTCAGCGTTCATGAGCGGCGGATACCGAGAGAGCGAGGAGGCTCTGAAAAAAGTAGTGGCGATGCACGCCGAGGATCTGACCGCGCGCGCGTGGCTGGGCATGGCGGAGTTTGAAAACGGGGAGTCCGCTGCGGCGGCGGAGACGTTTGCCGGGCTCGGACCGGCTTTGCAGTCAAAGCCGATGATGGAAGCGACGGCGGCGGCGGCCTACGCGCGGGCGGGGAATCGAACGCAAGCGGAGGCGGCGCTGGCGGGAGTGGATGCTTCCGATGCGCAGACGGCGGCGCGGGCGGCGACGGCGGCGCTGGATATGGGCGATGTGGAGCGGGCAGCGGCACTGGCGCAGACGGCGCTGGCGGGGGATGCGCAGATGGGAGAGGCCTGGCGGGTGACGGGGGCGATCGATCTGGAGAAGGGACAGGGCGCGGAGGCCGCGCACGCGTTTGAGGAAGAGGCGAAGGCGGCCGCGGATCGGCCGGAGGAGCTTGCGGAAGCCGAGGCATTGCAGGCGGCGGCGATGATGCAGGCTGGACAGGCGGCGGAGGCGGCAGGAATGCGGCGGGCGGCGTTGCGCGCGGAGCCCGATGCGGTTGAAAAGCTGCGCGGCCGGGGTGAGCTGCTGATGAAGAACGGCGATGTTCATGGCGCGCGGGAGATGCTGGAAGCGGCGGCGGCGCTGGCGCCGGAGGATGCGGAACTGCGGCGCGAGCGGGACGCTTCGATCCGCGCATCGACGGTGCAAACTGAAGTTCACTGAGGAGCGGACACCGGGTCATTTCGGATTGCGTGAGACGTAGAATGCTTCCCGGGACATACATTCCCTGGGAGGTCACGTTGTCCGAAATCGAAGGTCATCTTACGCGCCGTACTTTTCTTGCCGGAGCGGGAGCGCTCGCGGCGACTTCTATTGCCACGTCGGCTGCGCCCGCCTGGGCGGCGAGCGGTTCCGCATCGCTGGGGGACTGGATCGAAGACGAGTACGGGCTGCCGGCCTACCATTACACGGGGCCGATGCGGTTTCCGGAGAGTCCGCGGCGTGACGGCGCTGCGATGATCCCGGACGATCCGTTCTTTCTGACCGGCAATTACCGGCTGACGCTGTTCACGCATGCCAGCGGGCAGTGTCAGATTCTGACGGGCGAGCGGGCGTGGGGGCGGATGAACCAGGGCGATGCGCGGTGGGGCGGGGCGAATTCCGCGACGGTTGAGGTTGCGGGGCAGAGCCACGATCTGATCGGGCTGGACGCAGCGGCAGCCAATGCCGCGACGCGGCGTTTCGGCGTGGGGTTTGCGCGCTACGACTATTCCCTTCCCTCCTCGCTTTCGGTCACGCGGCGGCTTTCGGTGACGCCATCGACGAATATCCGGGAGGGAGTGTCAGCGTTTCTGACCGAGGTGACGCTGCGCAACGATGGGGCGGCTCCGCTGGAGGTGCGGTATGCGGAGTTCACGCGGGCGAAGTACCAGCAGCTTTTTGCGGCGTGGGACACGGATCAGGGGGGCGCGAGCTGGCCGATCGAGCCGGCGAAACCGCCGGCCCAGGGAGTGGTGACGGCGAGCTTCGCGGCGCGGGGACGGCGCAAGCTGACATTTCCACCGCCGGGGGAGATGGCGCGCTACGAGAAGAATCCGCCGGTGCTGTTTGTGAAGGCGGTGAGCGAAGGGCTGACTCCGGCATCGCACACGGATGCAGGGGGCGAGCGCAATATCGGGGTCACGGCCGGAGTGACGCTGAAGCCGGGCGAGACGCGGACGCTGGTGTTCGTAACCGGATACACGCGCGAGCCGGGCTCGATCGATGCGCTGTGCGGGGCGCTGGCGACGCCCGCATCGGCGAAGGCGCTGGGCTCGGCGTTTGGCGAGGCGTGGCTGCGGGTGCTGCCGAAGTTCAGCGGGGAATCCGATGGGATTCTGCGCCGCGAGATGGTGTGGAACGCGGCGGCGCTGGAGGCGATGACCACGTGGCGCGAGTACTACGACGAGACCGTGGTGCCGCAGGGGACGATGTACGACTACATCTGGGGGAACATGGCGTCGAGCCGGGATCTGGCGCAGCAGGCGCTTCCCTTCTGCCATACAAATCCCGCGGTGGCTCGATCGACGCTGCGATTCATCATGAAGCGGATGCTGCCCGACGGGCTGGTGCAGCTGAACGACGAGGGCTACGGATGGTGCCCGAGCGGGGCGCAGCAGACCAGCGACCAGCAGTTGTACTTCTTCCTGCTGCTGGCGGAATACCTGCGCGTGACGCACGATGCGCGGATTCTGACGGAGACGATTGGCTACTATCCGCTGAACAATTCCGGACGGGGCACGGGGCTGGATCACGTGCGCCAGGCATTCGTATTCCTTCGGGATCGGGTGGGCACGGCGTCGCACGGGATCATCTGCCGGTGGAACTCGGACTGGAACGACATGTTCGGGTGGTGGACGAGCGATATTCCTTACAACACGGAGTTCACGGTGGGCGAGAGCCATATGAACTCCGCGATGGCGCTGGTGATCCTGGGCGATCTGGCGGCCGAGATCGACGCGCTGCGGCTGCCGGAGGGAAGCGAGCTGACGGAGGCGATGCGCGAGTACCGGTCGGAGCTGCACACGGCCTGGAATCGCGATCTGGACGGCCGGGCGTTCCCGCGGCGGGCGTGGATGGATGCTAAGACGCCGCTGGGGGAAGACAACATGTGGCTGGAGCCGCAGGGGTACACGCTGCTGATCCCCGAGTTCAGCGTTGCGGACAAGCGGCGGCTGTTCGAACAGCTGCGGAGCCGCCTGATCGGGCAGGAAGCGATGGGGTCGCGGCAGATTGAGAAGCCGACGCCGCGGTCGGGAACACCGCAGGGCTCGCGGGAAAATGGCGGCTTCTGGTACGCGCTGAACGGCCCGCTGATTCTGGGGGTGGCGACGTTCGATCCGGCAGCGGCCGAGGACCTGCTGCGGCGGATGACGTTCACCAATTATGCGGAGCACTATCCCGAGTACTGGACGGGCCGGTGGTCGGCGTCGGACAGCCTCGACTCATCGCTGCTGCCGACGAGCGGACTATCGACCGCAATTCCCTGGTGCGCGCATGCGCACGCGTGGCCGCTGTACTGCTATGTGCGGCTGAAGGAAGCCAGAGCGACGAGCTGAGGCCGAGCGAGAACCGGAAGAGCGCGGGTTGTTGGGCCGGTATGCGACGACGCCGCAGTTCGACGCGCGCTGCCTGGTTCGAAGGTCGGTGCCTGGTTCGAGGGCAGCTCCGCTGGTCCAGGGGGCCATGGTTGCGAAGGGAGAAGGAGACGTGTTGCGGAATTCAACTCTGAGGACGATGACGCGCCTGACGAGGCGCAGAGTGCTGCAGGGCTCGGCGGGGCTGGGCGCTGTGCTGATGCTGGAGCGGTCGGGCGTGGCTCTGGATGCGGGCGGGGCGGGGCCGACGATTGTGGATCTGGGCGGGAACCAGTGGACGCTGCGCCAGGAGGGAGAGAGCCGCGACTATCCGGCGCTGATTCCGGGGAGCACGTACACGAATCTTCTGGCAGCGAAGGCGATTCCCGATCCATTTTTTGGAGAGAACAACGGCAAGGTGCAGTGGGTGGCGGAGAAGCGGTGGATGTTCGAGCGCAGCTTTGAAGCGCCGGAGGATCTGCACGGACAGGACACAGTGGAGCTGGTTTGCCACGGACTGGACACGCTGGCCACGGTGGAGCTGAACGGGCATGCGCTGGGCGAGTGCAACAACATGTTCCGCACGTGGACGTTCGACGTGAAGCAGCACCTGAGGCGGGGCACGAACCAGCTGCGCATCACGTTCGATCCCCTGACGGCGTATGTCGCCAGACAACGGGCTGCTTATAAGGAGAAGTACGGAATCGATCTGGAGAACGAGCGCTCGTGGGTTCGCAAGGGCCCGTACATGTGGGGGTGGGACTGGTGCCGGCCGATCCTGACCCAGGGGATCTGGAAGAAGATTGAGATTCGCGGGTACGACGCCTGCCTGGGCGATGTGGGCGTATTTCAGAAGCAGGCCGGCAACGGGGCGGTCCAGCTGGAGATCCATGCCGGCGTGGCGGGACGGAGTTCGGGCGTTCACGCGGAGGCGCAGGCAACGCTGGGCGGCAGTGTGGTGGCGACGGCGAAGGCGGCGGTGGCCAATGGCGAGGCGGTACTGCAGGCGGCGATCCCGGAGCCGCAGCTGTGGTGGCCGAACGGGATGGGCGACCAGCCTCTTTATACGATCGCGGTTCAGTTAGTGGACGCGGATGGGAAGACCGTGGACACGGCCACGCGGCGAGTGGGGCTGCGGACGGTTGAGGTGGTACCTCCGAGTGGGGATGTGGCTCTGCATCTGCGCGTGAACGGAGTTCCGGTATTCGCCAAAGGAGCGGACTGGATTCCGGCGGATAACATGCCGACGCGGGTAACTCCGGAGATTCTTCGCTGGTATATGTCGCAGGCGGCTGAGTGTAACTTCAACTTTCTGCGTTTGTGGGGAGGGGGTTACTACGAGGAAGACGAGTTATTCGACTTGTGCGACGAGTTAGGGCTGATGCTGCAGTTCGAGTTCAAGTTCGCCAACGCGAGTTATCCGGTGAAGGACCAGGAGTGGATGAACAACCTGCGCGAGGAGATCGAGCAGCAGACGAAGCGCTGCCGGAATCATCCCTCGATCGTGATCTGGAGCGGGAACAACGAGATTGAAAACTTCCCGGGATACGACCAGCTGTTTCACGACTTCATCGGGGGAATCGTGAACCGGCTGACGCCGGGGGCTTTCTATGAAGTGGGGAGCGGGGCGCACGGCAGCGGGGATATCCACTCATGGGGCGTGTGGCACGGCAACGAGCCGGTGGAGAGCTACCTGGGCGTGGAAGGATTCGTGACCGAATTCGGGATGCAGTCGCCGCCGCCGCCGAAGACGGTGCGGGCGTATACAGACGCGGCGGGGCGGGGGTCGATCGATTCGGCGGAGATGCAGTACCACGAGCTGGACGGCAGCGGGCACGGCATCGCGATCATCATGCACTACACGGAGGAGAATTTCGGGCCGGCGCCGAAGGACTTCGACGACACGCTGTGGCTGACCGACATTAACCAGGCGTGGATGATGCGTTATGGCGTGGAGCACTGGCGGCGGGATATGCCGCGGTCAATGGCGGCGGCGATCTGGCAATACAACGACTGCTGGCCGTGCTCGACGTGGTCGATGGTGGACTGGTACCGGCGAGCGAAGGCGGTGCTGTGCCAGTCGAAACACTTTTTTGCTCCGGTGCTGGTGAGCGGCCTGCCGGATGCGCAAAGCGGCAAGGCGGAGATCTGGGTGACCAGCGACGCGCCGAAGGATATGGCCGGGGAGCTGAACTGGAGCGTGACAACGGCGGCCGGGGAGTTGCTGCGCGAGGGGAGCAAGCAGATCGACGTGCCGGCGCGGACGAGCCGGGCGACGGAGGAGCTGGACCTTTCCGAGCTGGTGCAGGCGCACGGGGCGGGCAATCTGCTGGTGTGGGCGGAGGTGGTGGTGGATGGGCGAACGGTGGCGCGGAATACGCTGCTGTTCGGACGCCCGAAGGAGCTGAAGCTGGGGCAGCCGCATCTGACCGCGACGGCGAGCGGCGGAGAGACGCGGTATCAGGTGGTGGTGGAGACGGACGTTCCGGCGCTTTGGGTGTGGGCGGATCTGGAAGATACCGACGCATCGTACTCGGACAACTTTTTCGATCTGCGGCGGGAGCGGTCGGCGGAGATTGAGGTGGTTCTGGAGGCGCCGATGACGCCGTATGCCTTCCGCAACAAGCTGCGGGTGCGCAGCGTGTATGACGTGGCGCCGGGGATGCGGGGGTGAGGGAGCTGGACGGGGCGGCAGGTGAGGGGGGATGAGACAATTTGGCTCCTCAGGTAATGAAAAGCAATATTCCCGTCCGTCGAAAGGCCTGCCTCGCGGACATTGAAAGAGATGGAACGAACGACAGAAGAACCACGCTGGCCGAAAGTAATTCCACCAGGGCTATCGGATCCAAATGCTAAAAGCGCGTCGCTGTGGGTTGTGTAAGCCGCATGCAGGGAGGCTGTGCATTCAGCCAACATCCACGGGAGAGTGACGCCCGGCAGCCAGAGAACGTTCCGCGTGATACATGACGGTGCACAGCAAGAAGGAACATTGGCAATCGAAAAGGGATCGCTCATTCCGCGTCTCCCCGATCAAAATTATGCGATCCCCTGCCTGGAACACTATCCTGCCCTGAAAAGCAATCATGCGAGGAGAACTGTCGCCCCCCAGACCAACACCGAGAATGCCGGTTGGTGGTGAGATCGTGCTTTCGAGGGTGCCGAATCTGGCGGGGATCGACCCGCCAGGCACGCCTGCCTCGACCTCGCTCGGCAGAGCGAAGTTGGCATGATTGAAGGCGTTGAACATTTGGACATCGAAACGGAAACCGACGCCCTCTTTGAGAGGGAAAGTCCTCGTGACATAAATGTCCGAGTCTGTGTAATGCGGACCTCGCACCGAGTTGCGTCCCGAATTGCCAAACTGGCAGTTCGCCGGGGAGTCCCCACCCACGCAGGCCCCCGTGGCTGGATCGACCACGGAGCTTCCAACAATTCAAGAACACACTTCCAACAGACTCCCATCAGGATGTCCAAAGGGTACTTTTCCCTACAGCCGTGTGGCCATAAGTTATTCCTGATCCGCTCCGGATCAGTGGAATAGAGACAGATGGATACTTGACCCCATAGCGTGGTAGCCGGCGTCGTTGGGGTGCAGGTGGTCACCCGAATCGAAGGCTGGCAGGAACGCTGATGGCTTTGCCGGATCGCGCGTGACCTGATCAAAGTCGAGTACCCCGTTGAAGACACTTGTATACCGGATCCATTGGTTCACGGCTTCCCTGGTTTTCTCGCCGGCCTGCGAGAAATAGGCAGCCCCTTCATAAGGTGTGAGGGTCGCGACGAACACGTTGATCCCATGCTCATGCGCACGGGCCGCCAGTTGCGACAGAGCGAAAGTGATGTCCTGGGCGGAGACCGCGTCCGCCGGGTTATGTGTTTCGACAACATCCCCAATGTCGTTGATGCCTTCCAGCAGAATGAGATATTTGACCCCTGCCTGAGAGAGCACATCACGATTGAACCGGGCGATGGCGTTTGCCCCTACCTCGTCGTGAAGCAATCGATTGCCGCTGATTCCCTCATTGAGGACAGAGAGATTCTTCGTTTCGGGGTCAGCCTGCAGCCGCGCGGCCAGCACATCCGGCCATCGGCTGTTTGCATCGGGTGTTGACCTCCAACCGTCCGTAATCGAATCGCCAAATGCCACGATGGCAGCCGCATTTGAGTCAGGCGTGCCGATGTCGATTCCCTCTACAAAACACCACGAGTCCACCTTCCGTGGATGGTCGAGCATAGTGAGTCCCGCGCTGTCACCACGCACGACGAAGTTCGTGGACTGGGCGTCGCTGTGACAGGTGATCTCGCGCAAAGGCTGACTTGGCAGATAGAGGCTGACGGCGAGACTGGCCAAGGCGGGCACCGGCATCGCGACAGGATCGCTTAACACCATTCCGCCAGCCGGAATCGTGACGGAGGAAAGCCCGCCAAAACTCAGCCTGTGACTGGTTCCTGCCTGCAGAGCATCCTCCTTCTCGCTGAGTCCCACGTCTGCGTCGGCAATTGTCAATGGCTGCTGCCCGAATGCATTACTGAGCCGTATCCGCAGCCACGCGCCGCCCATGCTCACACGGACGATGTTCCGATAGGTGGCACCGCTGGGCGCTGGCGCTTCGGGATCAACGATCTGACCCATGGGAGCCGAAGCCCACGTTCCCACCCAATGGAGTTGAGGCATCTGAGCTGCGACAAAGGGCACGCAGAGGGCAAAGAGAGCAATCGAGCAATTCAGTCGGCGAGTCTTCATTGTGTGCAGGCTGATCCTGCGCGGACGCCGCAGCAGGTTCCAAACGTGGCCGCCTGGAGGTTTCCTGAGACACTCAAACTCTACTCTCCTGGAACAGCACCGCAATGATGCCCCTGCACCATTCGCAGTTGGTTCATGAGCACCAAAGGGACGGACCAGATTGGTGGTTGCGGCTGCATCCCAGGCGCCGCCGGCCCGGACTCTGGTGCATCTGCACCATCGAAGATCGGGGCAGGAGCCATAGAATGGTTTCCGGACTTCAGATCCCCTCGTTATCCACCGTCCGATGACACGAAGGTGACGGAATGGCAGACATTCGCGTACTGGTCGTCGATGATCACCCGGTCGTGCGCCGCGGCCTGCACAGCATGCTCGATGGGGAATCCGGGATCAGCGTCGTGGGGATGGCCAGTTCGGGCCGAGAGGGGTTGCAACTTGCGGGAGATCTGAACCCCGACGTCGTCCTGCTGGATCTGCGCATGCCGGACATAAATGGCGTGGAGGTAATCGAAGCATTGCGGGCTGGAAACCGCGAGTGCCGGATCCTCGTACTCACGAATTATCAGCTTGACGAGGATATTTTCAACGCCATCGAAGCGGGGGCTCTGGGCTACCTGCTGAAAAGCGCGTCGCAGGAAGAAGTGGTGGAAGCGATCAAGGCCGTGCATCAGGGCAAGCGGAGGATTCCCGCGCCCCTGGCTATGCGTCTTGCGGAGCACATGGGACGTTCCGTACTGAGCCCCAGGGAGCAGGAGGTGCTGGAACTGGTGGTCGACGGCTTGACGAACAAAGAGATTGCGCAGGCCCTGGGCATCAGCAATATCACTGCTCGGAACCACGTAATCAGCCTTCTCTCCAAGCTGAATGCCAGGGATCGGACAGAAGCCGCGACCATCGCCCTGGGCCGCGGACTTGTAAAGCTGAAGGAGTAATCGCGTCGCGAACGTGCAGGCGGAAGGAGTAAAGGGACGGGAAGGGAGAGCGTGCCGGAAAGATACCAGCTAAGAAGGATGGCGCGGTCGATGGTGGCTGCCCTGCTCGGGGCAGGATGCGGTTGCCTGGCAGCTTTGGCTCCTGCGCTGCGGGGGCAGCCCTCTCCCTCGGTAATTGCCTTCGTTCCACGAACCACTGGAACTAACTTCACTGAGGACATGCACCGGGGCGCGGAAGCGGCTGCTCAGGCTGCCGGATACCAGATTTACTGGAACGGTCCGACGCGGGAGGATGACCTCGACCGGCAAATCCTCATTGCGGACAACGCTGTGCATCGCGGTGCAAAGGCGCTCATTCTTGGACCTACGAACATCTGGGGCCTCACAACGATGGTCAATGCCATGACCGCACGGCGGCTGCCCGTTGTCTTCGTCCAAACCGAGCCGTCAGAGCCGACGGGACCTTACCTGACCTCGGTGACGCCGAACCAGGAGGAGTTCGGCCGACTGGCTGCAGAGCGCGTAGAAGCGACGACGCAGGGCGCCGTGCAAGTGGCGATTGTCGGGGTAGGCCGAGGGACGCCCGAGACTCTTGCTCGAGCGGACAGTTTCATCAGGGCGATCGCCGCTTGTCCGCGCGTCCATATCGTCGCCGAAACGCCCGGCGGTGTCCAGATCATGGAGTCTGAGCAAAGCGCCCGCGAACTGGTCAACAGATATCCGAAACTCAGGGCGATATTCGCAGTTAGCGCGGACGCGACTCAGGGTGTCATGCTCGCGCTCCAGGAACGCGGCTCGCATCCGGGGATCAAACTCATCGGTTCTGACCGGGACCTTTTCCTGGCCGCAAATCTGCACGACGGCAAGCTCGATTCGCTGGTTACCGCCGACGGTTATCAGATTGGATATCTTGCCGTTCAAACAGCCGTGGCGGGGATCAGAGGACAACCTTTCCCGCCTCCTATGCACGTTGGCGCCAAACTGCTCACTCGTGAGACTTTGATCCTGAACGACAATCACTGACGTTGTTCACCTTCGAATTCCAAAGCACGAGAGACTGGCAGAGGTATGAAAGTAGTGCAGGACTGGTGATGCGACACCTTTTCCGAGACCTGATTATCTTTGCTATGGCGCTACCTGTTGGTCTGTTTGCCACAAGTGGCATTCTCGATATGCGCCATTCGCCCACACGCGGGTTGCCGTATCACGACGATTTTGCGAACGGGAATGCTACTGGATGGGTGGCCCATGACGGGAACTGGACTGTGCAGTCCGGTGTGATGGTGAATGAATCCAATGAACGAGGTGCAAAGCTCATCACTGGCTCACCCTATTGGGCGGACTATGCAGTGGACGCCGATCTCGCCCTCAGCAACACAGGCGAGGCGGGGATTATCGCCAGGGTATCCCACGCGGAGTCGGGCGTTGACTCTTACGACGGTATTTACGTTGGTCTCCGTGTTCGAGATGAATCTCTGGTCGTCGGCGAGGCGGATTATGGATGGGGTGAACTGGCAGTGCAGCCCTTGCCGCAGCCGATCATCGCCAACGTCTGGTACCACATTCACCTCGAGATGCGAGGATGCGACCTTAAAGTCCTCACCTGGAGGGACGGAAGCGAAGACACCATCCGTCTGAGTCGCCTGCTCTCGCCCTGCCTTCGGCGAGGGAAAATCGGGCTGCGCTCCTACGACTCTGGCGGACAGTGGAAGAATATACGCGTAACCGCATTGCAAGCAGGGAATGGCACAGGGCTCGGATAAACGATATGGCCGCACTCGCAGCACTCCTTGCCATCGTCATCCCAATGTCCGCGGTGCCGGTAGCGTCCGGCTCTCACTCCGCTCCATATGCATCGATTGAGGAGATTTCCGCACTCCCTCAGGCCGGCGGCGCCGAGGTTAGAGTGCGAGGAACGCTGACCTTCAACGGAAACCCGACCTACATTCAGGATTCCACCGGCGGCGCTGCCGTTGATGGCCTGCAGGCCCAGGGTCTGAGAATTGGCGATCAGTTGCTGATCACTGGTAATGCCCTGGAGACAGAAACGGGCCTGGTGATCGATAAGGCCCGCGCTGTCCTCCTCTGGCATGGTGCTCCCGTGCCGCCTCTTTCCGTCACGGCGCAGGAGGGAGCACTTGGCAAGTTTGCCGGCCTGCTGATTGAGGCCAGTGGCGAGCTGGCCGATACCGAAGAGCGAAGCGGCGAGACCTGGCTTCTCCTGCGGAGCGGACACCAGGAGTTCGTCGCCCGTCTGAATTCCAGCCGGGGAAATTCCCTCCTTCCCGAACTGCGCCAGGGTTCGACTCTGCGCCTGCGTGGCGTCTGCTCGCTTCGTCCGGGGGACACGCGGTACAGGGGTGCATTTGCCATCCTGCTGCGCTCCGCTCAGGATGTCTCTGTCATTGCCGGGCCGCCCTGGTGGAACCTCGCGCACCTGCTTGAGTTGGGGATTCTGTTGGGCGCCCTGATTGTTGCGGGTCATATAGCAGCCGTGCAGATTCTAAAGGCGCGCTTCAGGGCAATCATGACGGAGCGGGCCAAGCTGGGCCACGAGCTGCATGACACTCTGGCACAGAGTTTCGCCGGGCTCTCTTATCAGATTCAGGCCGCCCGGAAGGTGACCCCGCCAAGCAACGATTTGCTCACGCGGCGGCTCGACCTGGCGTTGGACATGGTGCGTCACAGTCACCTGGAGGCCCACCGCAGCATCATGATGCTGCGTCCTCAGCCTTTGGCGGAAGGAGCTGACCTGCGTTCCGCTATCCAGGCTGCGCTTGAACAAAGCACGTCGGAGTGTCCGCTGGATGCGCGGTTTCTCTGTACACGATCGCCGGCCGAGTTGTCGCTGGTTACAACCGACACTCTGTACCGGGTAGCGCAGGAAGCCATCGCCAACGCCCTGCGCCATGGGCACCCTAACGTGCTGGAGGTCACACTCGAATACCTGTCGGCCAGTGTTCGCTTGTCAGTGCGTGACGACGGCTTCGGTTTCGAGGTCGGGGCCGTGCGAACCCAGGGGTTCGGCCTGGCGGGAATGCGAGAAAGGGTTCGTGCTGTGCGTGGCGCCTTCACCGTGGAAAGCAAGCCCGGGAAGGGCACCAGCGTATGCGTAGAAGTCTCCCTGCGGCGCAACGTCGCGAGCGACATCGCCGCAAATGTCCGCCACTGGCGGGCGTATTACTGGAGCTGGTTGCAGAGTACCTTTCACGGCAGGAAACCGGAAGGTCCGGAATAACAACGGCGCAGTGGCCGATAAGGCCAGGATCCCCCTGTTCTCAATTCGATCCAAGGGGCCGAGCGGTTTTGAAGAGGCTCAGAGGCACGGCCCGCGCGATCGCAGCATGGCCCGCATTATTCGGATGCAAATGGTCGCCCCCGTCATAGGCCGGCAGAAAACGTGCCGGATGGTCAGGATCGTGAGTAGCACCGTCCTGGTCGACGATGGCATCGCATCCGTTGCCCGGGCGGCGCAGGAATGCATTCACCTCTTCCCGCGCCTGCTCCTCTTCTGGTGTCCAATAGCCGGCAGCTTCGAACGGCGTCAGAGTAGAGCAAAAAAATGTTAGATTCCGGGCATGTGCCCGGGCAATCAGTTTTCGGATGCCGGCAATCAGTTGCTTTCCCGTTGGAGGAGGTCTGGTCATTCCAAGATCGTTGATGGGATCGTCGGCGAAGATCACCCATCGTGCTCCGGTTTGAGCGAGAACATCGCGGTCGAAGCGGCTGAGAGCACTGGGACCATTGCCGTCCACCAGCAACCTGTTTCCAGTGATTCCCATGTTGAGGACGCCGACCTGAAGTTTGGCACCTAACAGTCGTTTGGCCAGATCATCTGTCCAGCGATGATCGTCCTGTGCTTTGAATCCTTCCGTGATCGAAGCGCCGAAGGCCACAATGGAACCCGGGCTGGCCGCATTGAAGACGTCGAGGCCGCTGAGAAAATAGCTGCTGTGGATCGCTCTGGCGTCGTTCAGATTCGTCTGTCCAGCCACATCTCCGGTTGCAATGTAGTTGGTCTCGTGCGCCCAGGCGTGGAAAGTCGCGGGACCCTTGAAATCCGGGGCATACATGCTGATGACAACGTCTGCCAGGGCGGGCACACGGAACGCTACAGGATCGCTGACCGCACACTTTCCCGGATCAACCAGCACCCGGGTTCTGCCGCCGAAGAGCACCAGACTGTCAGGGGTGGCCACAGTCGAAGCGCCGCCCGCACGCAGAGCGATATGAACGTCCTCGATCCGTAGCGCCTCAGTGCCAAAGAGGTTTGAGATTCGTATCCGGGCTTTGGTGCCTCCGACGCTGACATGCGCAATCTGGCGCAGAGTCTGGTCGTGAAATCCGGTGGCCGAAGCGTCCCGCATTGCCGCCGTTGCCCACGTGCCAACCCAACCTTGCGCTGGCAGTTGCTGAGCTGCAGATGGCGCGGCAATCGCCAGGATCGCTGTCAGCACTCTCAGATTGGAAAGCCGCCGGCTTGCCATGCAATGCGACAGCGAATTCGCGTAGGTCATCATGATCCCCTTTCCCGTGGCGATCACGCCACCGGCGCGCTCGAAAGCTCAGTGAGGGTACCCTTCGCCTGCGGTGAAAAGCAATAGCGGCGCGCGCCCCAGGGCCGCTATGCAGTATTCCTGGCAATCTGCGATGTAGATGAACCACGCGACAAATGGTGCAGATGAACCACCTAAGAATGGTGCGATGCCATCATGACCGGTCTCACCGTCAATGTATACAGTTACATCCTCCAGAGAATTAGGGGAAGGCCTGTTGCTGCTGCGCCCAGGCGTAAGAGCCGAGCGCTCCGGTAGTGCAGGCAATTAGCTTCACGGGGTCAGGAGCCGAATCACTGCACGACCCCATTTGCGGAGGCAGCTATGGTAAGGCAGTTAGTTCAGCGCACCGGCAAGGCGATCGCAATGGCGGTGATTCTCCTCGTGTTGACCACGGGAAGGTGTTTCGGTCAGTTCTCGGCAGGTCTGCAGGGAAACGTCGTGGATTCCACCGGAGCCGTGGTTCCGCAAGCGACAATCACGCTGGTCAATACAGCCACGCAGGTCGCACAAACCACGACGAGCGACGCGAGCGGCGTCTACCGCTTTGTAAGTCTTGCTCCCGGCCACTACACCGTGAAGGCCGTCAAGCAGGGCTTCGGGGCCTCCGAGGTCCCTTTCGATCTGACCACCGGACAGTTACGTGACGTGCGGATCGCGCTTCAGGTCGGTTCTGTGGCGACGAACATCAACGTCAGTGCCGAGGCCCCGCTGCTGGACACTTCCGACAGCCGCCTTGCCATGACTTTGAGTAATCAGGAACTGGAGTCGCTGCCGAATGCCGCACTCAGCCCGCTGGCGGCTCTGGATCTGACGCCCGGTACTAACGGAACCGCGGGTACGCCGAACAATTTTGAAAACACCAACTTCCTCACCTTTGGCGCGAACGGGCGCGGTGAAAACGGCAACATGGCTGTCCTCGATGGTATGAGCGTAAATACCGATATTCGCGGCGGAACGATTAGTACCACCCCCAACCTGGATGCTATACAAGAAATCGCTGTTCAAACCAATACCTACTCCGTCGACTACGGGGAAGACAGTTCCATTCAGATCAACATGACGACGAAATCGGGGACCAGCCAGTATCATGGCTCGGCCAGCGACTACTACCAGTATGAAAAACTGAATGCCCGCGGCTATTATGGGCCGCCGCACCCGGAGCAGATCCCCGCCTACCACATCAGCAATATGTCATTTACTCTGGGTGGCCCGGTGATTCCCCGCAAGAAGCTCTTCTTCTTTGTCGCCTATGAGCCTTACCGCAATGTGGCATCGAACGCTCTCGGTTATACGTGGGTGACGAGCACAAGCGCGACTGTGGGCGCTACTCCCGGGGGTATCCCTGGGGGGCAGACACAGGGATTCACTGAATTCCTGCAGGCGGCCAACCCCTCGAGCCTCGAGGTGCAGATGATGACCGCCGCCGACAACCTGCCCAGCAAAGCCTTCCGGCCCGCGCCGCCGGCAAACACTATAACCTACCAAACCGCAGCCGAAGCCTATAACGGCGGCGCGTGCCCGTCATCCGGCACCCTCGGCCCGGAGTACCTTAATGTCCTCTGCAACTTCGTTGTGAATCAGGCAGGCTACTTCAGCTCGGTGAACAAGGATTCCGACGCCCAATACAGCGTGCGCGTCGATAAGGTGTTCGATAAAGATCGTGTCTACGGCAGCCTGTTCCGCAGCACGATCGCAAACAACATCGCTAATGTCATCCCCAACAACAATGTCCTGAACCCAAGCTGGACCTGGGCCCTGCAGGGAAATGAGACCCACACATTTTCAGCACACCTCCTGAATGAGGCGACCGCGGGCTACTCGCGCCTGCAGGGAGACGTTTACGAGGGAGATTACGACCTGCCTCACACAAAAGTCCCCGGTGGCGACACCTACTGGGGTAACGCCTACGGCTACAACTATATCGAGCATAACCAACATTACAGGGACAGACTCATTTATAGCCGTGGATCCCACAGTTACACGTTTGGTGGCGAAGCGTGGCATGGGGACGACATCGCACTTTTCGCTTCCGTCGGCGGGGTCCCTTACTTCTCCTTCGACACTCCCTACAATTTTGTCAATGACCTGACCGACTATGAAACTGGACTCTACTACAACTATGAGACGGGTGCGCCGCAGCCATATCAATACGACTATGTTTCGACGACGTTTGGCATCTTCGCCGAAGACACATGGAAGGCGACGCGCAATCTGACTCTGAATTACGGACTCCGTTACGACAACTTCGGCAACCCGCACCCCATAACGGTTCATGGAGACACGACGACCCAGTCCTACTTGTCAAACTTCATCCTCCCGAATAGCGGATCGTTTCAGCAACAGGTTGAGAACGCCGATCTCGTGCCGGTCAACCACGTCTTTGCACACGATATGAACTGGATCTTCAGTCCTCGCGGCGGGTTCGCCTATGATCTGCGCGGCAACGGCAAGTGGGTGGTGCGCGGGGGCCTCGGCCTCTTCCGCGAATGGTTCACTCTTGGCAATGCGGAAAACGGCCTAAGGAACAATCCGCCCGGATTTCTCGTCCCGGCGTTTATTCGGGGCGTGACTTCGGCGGCGCCAATCTTCAGTCTCGGCACGAAGACAACCTACCCATACGGCTATACATATCCGGTGTCGGCTGCGGGCACGCCGCCTGACTCCAAAGGCGGATTTCCCGGCCAATACGAAAGTGCGGGCGGAGTAGCCAGAAATTTGTCGCCGCCGACCACCTTAAACTGGTCTTTGGGGGTAGAGCATCAGATATTTCCCAGGCTGACTGCCTTCCTGGACTATGCGGGGTCTCATTCCTACGACCAGATCTACGGAGCGGGTGAGACGTATAACCAGGGCACCACGAACTACGGGGTCGATGTGAACGTCTTCGACGGAGACACGATTCAGAATCCGAAATTCAGCAACGGCTTGTGGTACGAAGGTGTTCAGACCCGCCTGAACACAAGTTTCGGAGCTATCAGTTACACCTTCAACGGCGCAAGGGCGAACTATAACGCCATCATCACTGGCGTTAGAGGCAACTTCGGCCGACGCGGGTTTGTGAATGCTTCCTATACGCATTCGCTGGCCATGGACGACTGGCAAAACATCGGGAACGATTATCAGTCCGACGGCTCCTGGAATACCAATCCCCAATACGGACCGGCGTCCCTGGACGTGCCCAACCGACTGTCGGCGGCCGCGAGTTACGAGCTGCCCAGCCTGGCCCACGGCGATGGCCTGCTGAGGCGCGTGTTTTCCGGATACCAGCTCGCGACAACAGTCCGTGCCCAGTCCGGGGGGCCGCTTACGATCATGAGTTCGGGTGGCTTAAGCCTGATCGATACAATGCCGGGGGTAAGTCTCACCCAATCCAACTATCAGACCGAACTGGGCGCAGGCCGTGTCACCTTTATCTCTCCGGCGAACATCAACAGTCAGAACGCGCAGGCCGTGATTCAGAGCGGCTCATCAGCCAACAGCTTCATCAGTGGAGATTTTTCGGGCGACGGAAATGGTGTTGGACTGCCGAACGTGCTCAGTTATCACGAGAGTCACAATCTGAAGGCGGGCCGATTCAAGTGCGATGTTTCCCAGAATGGCTGCCCCAGCGCCTTCGACATCTCTCAGTTCGCATATCCGGCGTTCAGCGCGGCCGGCAGCCAGGGAAACGAGAGGATTAACAATTTCTGGGATCTCGGCTGGTCAGATATTGACCTGAGCCTGATCAAGAACACGTCGATCAACGAACGCATCAGCACCGAGCTTCGCTTCGATGCTTTTGATTTCCCCAACCATGTGAACTGGACTGGTCTGGATACAAATGTGGCCGATTTCGGCACGACCTTCGGGACGACAAATACTCCGAGCAATTCGCGGACGGTACAGCTGGGAGCGAAGGTCATCTTCTGAAGGGCATGCCTTGCGGAATGGCATCCGGGTTGGATGGAATCCGAAAGGGGCCACAACCTCACGCAGTTGTAAACCGCCGATTTATGGCCGAAGGATAGTTGTTGCTTATGCTGACGGGCGTGAGAGTCGAGTCTGAATCTCTGTTCCACACCGGGGAAGACTGCGGGTTTGCGGACGCATGAAAACCAGAGCGCTTCGCTTCGTCGGCCGGTTGGCTATGCTCTCCGCCCTGGCGGCTGCATTGCACGCGGGAGTACAGGCGGAAGCCCGAGCCCTCGGGCCCGTGCTGCAGCCGGAAAAGTTTCGGCATTACTTCAGAGCCTTTGTTCGCGACGAGCGGGAAATGCTGGGGTCGGCGCCGCCGCTTCCCTGGCAGTGGTTCGCAGGGAACATTCCATGGCTGGACACGCCCGACGCAGAGATAAACCAGATTTACTACTTTCGCTGGTATGGGTTCCAGAAGCATATTAGCCAGACGTCGGACGGGTACGTTATAACCGAGTTTCTCGACCGTGTTCCGTGGGCCGGAAAGTTCAACACCATTGACGCGGCGGCGGGACACCATATCCGCGAAGCGCGATGGCTGCGCGATCCGGTATACGTGGATGACTACACCCGTTTCTGGTTCAGCCCCTATGGACAGCCGCGACTCTACAGTTTTTGGGCTGCGGATTCCGTTTACCAGGTGTATCTGGCGACTGGAAATCGCGAACTGGCCATTAGTCTGCTCCCGGCCCTGGAAGACAATTACCGTGCGTGGGCAGCGACGCATCAGGACACAAACGGGCTGTTCTGGCAGATTGACGACCGCGACGGCATGGAGGACAGCATCAGCGGAAGCGGCTACAGGCCCACGATTAACAGCTATATGTATGGCGGTGCAGTGGCAATCTCGCGGATCGCTGCCATGGCGGGAGAACCGGAGATCGCCGCGCAGTACCGCGCAGAAGCCTCGCGACTGCGCGCGCTCATCGATAGCCGATTGTGGAATCCACACGATCAGTTTTACGAGACGGTGGCTCGGCATGCGCCTTCCGGATGGTCCGGGGTCCGCGAATTGATCGGCTACATTCCCTGGTATTTCAATCTTCCTCCCCCCCAGGATGACGTGGCCTGGAAGTTCCTGTTCCTACGGGAGGGTTTCGCAGGAAAGTATGGACCCACGACGGCGGAGCGGAGCAGCCCGCGATTTCGCTACCGGGTCAACCACGAGTGCCTGTGGAATGGCCCGTCGTGGCCTTACGCGACCACGCAAACGCTCGTCGCCCTGGCCAATTTGTTGAACGGGCCGAAGCAGAGCGTGGCGACGAAGGCTGACTATTTCCGGTTGCTCAGCGCCTACACGCGGTCGCAACACATTCGTCTTCCCGACGGGCAGACGATTCCGTGGATCGATGAGGACCTGGATGCGGACACAGGAGATTGGATCGCGCGTGGCATTCTTATGGCGCGGCACGCGCTGCCAAAGAATCGGGGCCGATATTACAACCATTCCGGGTATGCCGATCTGATCATCACGGGCCTCATCGGTCTGAGGCCTCAGCCGGGAAACGAAATCGTTGTGCACCCGCTTCTCCCCTCCGACACCTGGAGTTACTTCGCATTGGACGGTCTGCCTTATCACGGACACCTGCTGACCATCCTCTACGATCGAACGGGCCAGCGATATCACCGGGGAAAAGGTTTCCAGATTCTTTGCGACGGCCGCTTGATCGCCCATGCCGATGCTTTGCAGAACCTTCGCGCGGAACTGCCCGATGCGGGGCGATAATCGGATCGCAGGTTGACTTGCCAGGACTCAGGTCGCAGGGCCGTCAGGAATCTCCGTTTGTGAGACAAGGTGACAAATGAGCGTATCGCGGCGCGAGTTTCCTGCCAGCGCTTTGGCAGCCGGTGGAACAGCGCCGACTTGATCCAGAGTCCCCGCCCCATACCGGGTTGTGATGCGGGGACGTTCGCCGAGTGTAGGCTACGGACCACATACGCCGAAGTTTCCGCTCGCGATCCCGGCCACCATGCCAATGGGATCAGGAGCACCGCTGGGCAGCATCGGCGCAGGATTTGTCGAGATTCGCGCAGACGGCTGCCTCCAAAAACGCCAGTAAGGAAAGGAACAACGTCGAATGTGGCGGCCACTATTCTGGAAAACGACACGATTCTAATTTCCGAGTCCAGCGAGTAGGCGGCACTTGCGGTCAGTTCTGGATCCTGAACCAGCCGCTGAACGCAGATCTCTGAACCCTCGCAAAGATGGATGCACTGCATCATTCCGTAAGGTCCACTCTGCTTCCGCGCTGCCGGGATCAATGATCGTACCGGTTGAGCAGCCATACCGCGGCGACTGGGAGGCCGGCTGCGGCTAATAGCGTAACCAGCACGAAACGCGACTTCGGCTCATGTCGAATGCAATCCGGCCAGCCCGCTGTGTCAATAGGCGCGGCTCGGCCGGCTCCAGGGAACTCAGGTCGAAGTCCTTCATTCCGAGTTTCGCCGCTATTCCGGCCAGCGCTGTCCTGAGATGGCTGACCCGCCCGAGGGCATAGATGTCGGCATACTTGCCTTCACCATTTGCCGTGCCGAAGCAGCGTCTTCTGAGCCATGCTCGGCGGACCGTGCCGAGAGTTGTAAAGTCATACTCGCTATTCTCCATGAGCGTCAGAACTCGGATTGTGAGTCTCATTGGTCTGCAACCCCATCGGTAAATCACCGAAACCAGTCGATCTGGATGATCGCGTCTGCTGTGACACCGCCATGCATGCCATCGCCGCAATACATTGCAAGAGAGGGAGATAGTCAGAACGATCCGAAGAGGGAACCAACTCCGTGCATGGGGACTTTCATGGGATTTTCTGATGAAGCCGCAACTGTGGTGGGCACAAAAATGGGCACAGTCGGCTAAATGTTCGGGAAGAAGTGCTCTAAATTGTTGATTGGATTGGCTCCTCAGGTAGGACTCGAACCTACAACCCTTCGGTTAACAGTCGCGCGCGGTGTTCCGACGCCTGCTGCTATAGGTTGCTATAAGTTACTACCGTTCTTTAGGTTAACGTCTATCCTCCTCTCCGCCTATTGCTATCTATACACCCCAAATTATGCCCGATTTTGAGGTGGGGTGGGCACAAAAATGGGCACAGTAGTTTGGGTTGAGCACTTGTGTGAGATCACTCGAAGTGGGACGTTTCATTGATCGAGCATATGATGCTCGCAACAACAATCTGCGGCGGTGGTGGATTGACGCCGATTGCCGATGTCTTGAATCCGGCAGCGGTCTTGTGAGAGCCGGAATTTCAGTAGGTATCAGGGGCCCCTATCGGCCCCTTGCGTGACTAACTTTGCCGGAGCTGATCCCTTCGGCTTTGGTTGTCGGGTTGCCGGAACCCGACAGGGGGATGACCTGCGGGCTGTTGCGGGCGTTGTCCGTGACTTCGAGGAGTGCGGATCGCGCGCCTTTGGCGGTCGGCACGAAGGAAACGGTGATCGAGCAGGTTTGCTTCGGGTTCAGCGTAACGGCGGAGCAGGTATCCGTTTCCCTGAAGTCTCCGCGATCTGCGCCGACGACCGAGACGCTGTGAATGGAAAGAGCCGTGCCGCCCACGCTGGTCAGTGTGATGCTGTCCACGCTGCTGCTCTTGCCCAGGTTCACGCCGCCGAAGGTGAGACCGCCGGTGCTGAATCGGGCGACGGGGTCGATGACGATCGCGCTGAGAGGAACGGCCTGCGGGCTGCCGGCGGCATTGTCGGTAATGAGTAGTGTCGCCGTTTGCGGATTGTAGTACGGCCCGGCGACGAACGTGACCGTCATAGCGCACTTCTTACCTGCAGCCAGCGATCGCGGGCAGAGATTGAGCGTGATGAACTCATGGGAGTCGCCGCCCGAGACGATGGCGATGCGCGGATCGCTGATCGACATGGCGACGTTGCCGGTGTTCGTGATCGTTACCGTTTTCGTGACGATGCTGCCAAGATAGAGAGTCCCGAAGTCGATCCCGGTGGGGGAAATGCCGGCAACGGGCGCCTTCGCCGAGTTCACCGTGACAGAGATCGAGGTCGTAGTTCCGAGATAGTCATTGGTGTCCATCGGCGTAAAGGTCACGCTCTGAAGACCGGTCGCCGTCGGCGCCGTTGATGGAGTGGTGAACGCGAAGGCGCCCTGCACCGTCGCATTGGTGATCGTCGAGACAGAGGTACCGCCGGAGATCATGGAAGAAATAAGTGTCTGGCCTGACGTGATCGGCGACGCCGTGGGTGCAATCGATACCATCGTCGGCGCTTTGTTGACCAGCACGCTGACCATGCTGGTCACCGGGGAGTATTCGCTGGTGGTGTCGGGCGTGAAGGTCACGCTTTCAGACTGTGGCCCGGCTGGCGGCACGGTGCTGGACGTGGTGAAGCTGAAGGATCCGGGGACGTTTGTGTTGTTGAAGGTTGCCGAACCGCCGGTCAGCATGGAATCCGAAAGCGGCTGCCCATAGGTGATGGCCGAGGCCGTCGGCCAGGTGACCGTGGCAGTGGCCGCGCCCACGCTGAAGCTGGCGCTCTGCGCGGAAATGCTGGGAGGCGTTGCAGCCGAGGGATTGAGGGGCAGCGTCGCTGTGAGCGTGTCGCCCGTGGTGGCGCTGCTGAACAGGAGGCTGCTGAATGCAGCAACGCCATTGGTGGTCGAGGCGGTCGCCGGGGTGGTGGTCAGGTCGGCGTTGACGTCGGTCGCGCTGATGCTCACCGAGCTCGCCGTGAACACCGCGCCGCTTTCCGTCAACGTGACCGCGGGTGCCGGCGTCATCGCTGTTCCGGGGACGGTGCCGGCTGATGGTGGCGGCGTGGTGAAGCTGATGGCGTAATTGGTCTGGACCGCGCCGGCATCGACGCATCCGGTGCCCGACGTGTACCCGGTATAGCTCGATCTGTAGTAGGCCTCGCCGCGCTGATCGGTGGTGATGCCGTTCGGGATCAGAGTCGCCGAGCCCGCGCAGATGGCCGCGGAGCCGGGCAGCGGAAGCATGGTCTGCGTCGGCCCGCCGTAGCTGGCCAGAGGAGCCAGGTTGGGATTGCTGCTGCTGTCCGTGCTCGACGCAGTAAAGCCGTAAGTGTTTCCATTGCTATTGTCGTAGTAGACGTTGTTGCTGTCGCTAGTGAGAGTGCCGCCGCCATTGAATACGCCGCCTGTAGCGGAAGCTGAATTGCCGGAGAAGATATTGTTGGTCAACGTCAGCGTGCCGCCGTTGTTGTAGATGCCGCCGGCTTCAAGAGCGGTGTTGCCGGAGAATGTGCTGCTGGTCAACGTCAGCGTGCCGAGATTAATAGAGATGCCGCCGCCGGCGCCACCGCCGGTCACCTGATTGCCGAAGAAGGTGCTGTCGCTCACCGTCAGAGAGCCGCTGTTACTCGCGATGCCGCCGCCGACGCCACCGCCGGTTACCTGATTGCCGGCAAAGGTGGTGTTGGCGACTGTCAGCGTGCCGTTGTTGTAAATGCCGCCGCCGGCGTTTCCCGCAAAGTTGTTTGACAAGGTGCTACCCGTCACCGTCAGCGTACCGCTGTTGTTGATGCCGCCGCCGTCGTGCGCGAAGTCTGCGTTTGTAATCGTCAGGTTGGCGATGTCCGCGACCGAACCAAAGCCGACGACAAAGATGGAAAAATCGCCGTTGTTTCCGTTCACCGTCACCAGGTTGGTGAGCGTGGCTCCGCTGCCCGAGATCGCGCCGGTAATGGTCGTGTAATTCGGAATCGTCAGCCCACTGCCTAGCGTGATGGTTTGCGGCGTGGCAAAGGCCTGTGTCCCTGCTGTGTCGAAGTAGATATTCGCTGCGCCGGCGGTCGAAGCTTCAGTCAGCGCCGCGCGCAGGGTGCAGCTGGTGTCTGTGGTGTTGCTCGTGGTCGAGGCCAGCGGCGTGCAGGAACCGGTGGTGGTATCCGCGGTGGTATTTACCACGTAATTCGGCAATGTGTTGGTGAGGGAGAACGTCACGCTGCCCAGATTCGCCACCGTCGCCATCACGTCGTAGCTGCCGACAATGCCGTTGGCCGTGGCCGTCACCGAGCAGGATCCCGTAGAGTCGGTCGTGCAGGTTGCGGCGTTCGACAGCGCCGCGGTCGCGCCCGAGCCTGGCGCGGTGAAGGTCACCACCTGGCCGGCAACGCCCGCGGCATTGGCCGTGACGGTCACCGTCAGGGGTGTGGCGAAGGCGGCATCGATCATCGCGGACTGCGGAGTCCCGGCGCTGGCCTCCATCTCATAGACGACGCCATTCACCGTCAGCCCGCTGCTGATGGCGAGAGTGGCCGTGGGACAGAGCGCCACATTGCCGTTGATCGTGCCCGATCCGCCCAGGGTCGCCCCGCACCCCACATAGACCGTGGTGGTCGCCGAGAGCGAGCCGTTGACCTCGAGCGTGCCGCTTTCCACATTAGTCGGGCCGGTATAGGTATTGACGCCGGAGAGCACCAGCGTGCCCGCGCCGTTCATCGTCAGCCCGCCTGCACCGGCGTTGTTGCCCGTGCCGCCCGAGCCGGTCTGGTCCGCGATGACGCCGGCGATGGTTTGCGTCTGGTTCAAGCCAGGCGTGAACGTGATCGTGTCATTGCCCTGGATGAAGATAGCGCTGCCGAGGGCCAAGCCGTTGTTCGCGCCCCTGCCGGCAGTAACGGTGTCGCCGCTCTCCGAGAGCGGACCTTCAAACGTGAGTATGCCGCCCTGCTGGACAAACACCGCCCCGCCCGCGCCTAACCCGCCGCCGCCGCCGGCGCCCCCACCGTTGCCGCCGCCGAAGCCGCCTGAAGCGCCGTTTCCACCACCCCCGCCAAAGCCGCCCGCGCCGCCGACGCCGCCGCCGCCGCCGCCAAATCCACCCGCGCCGCCAGCGCCGACGCCGCCGCCGCCGCTGACGTCGGCGCCCCACCCGCCGCCGCCGCCGCCGCCAAACCCGCCCGCGCCGCCATAGATAATGCCATAATCGGGGATATTACCCCCACCCACGCCACCGCCCCCGCCGCCGCATTCGTCTCCAGGCGCCACGGTCCCCGGTGCGGAGGCAGCTCCGCCGCCGCCGGCGCCGCCGCCGGAACTTTGAACGCAATTATCCGTATAAACTGAATAACCATTTCCACCCCCGGCCGCACCGATGGCAATCCCGGGTGAGCCGCTTCCCAAAGGGTAACCCTGGCCCCCATTGGCTCCTACGCCCAGCCCGCCGCCCCCGGCCGCGTCATCGGGGCCACCATTTCCGCCGTTTCCGCCCATGCCTCCACCGCCGCCAGGAGAATAGTCCCCTGTAGTTGTGCCGCCCGCGCCGCCCGCTGCGCTATTTCCGGAGAAGCTGACGTTTGAAACTGTGACGTTGGCCAAGCTGGCAACGAAGATGGCCCCGCCCAGTCCAGCGCCGCCGCCTCCCGGGCTAGTAGAAGATACGCCTCCCGCTCCGCCCTGGGCCGCGCAGCCGGAAAACGTGAGGTTCGCAATGCTCACGCTATCGGCAACCTGGGTGCTCGTGCCCGGCGTCCAGGCACCGATGAAGAAGCACCGGTACGTGTTGCTGCCGCTAATCGTGATGCTGGCGCCGGTGCCGTCGATGGTCAGGCCACTGTCCTCGATCGCCGGAAGATCGCCGGTGAGCGTGATGGTTCCGGTAAGGCTGGCGGAGAAGTTGATGGTGTTCGCACCGCCGGCCGCGTTGGCCTGGGTAATGGCGTAGCGCAGGTCGCCGATCAGGCCGGAGCCGCTGCCTCCGCCGCCGGGATTGGTGTCGGTCAGGACATTCACCGTATAGATGGTCTGCGCCCAGGCTCCTGTTGCGCCCAGGCAAAGCAGGGCGACGGCAACCGCGACCCAGCGCCCGTATGAGCGATTAGCTAAGGTAATCAGGGAGTGAAGGGAAGGCGAACCAGCACGGCGGACCAGACAACCAGAAGAGCGCATTGACCAAACCTCTCAACCAGAAACCAGGATGGACGGCGGGGCCCTGAAGCCAATGG
>Ga0335072_10000187_pt1 | contig 135685 bp, 122 predicted proteins | sample Lox_Sample_21_FD_206725 | JGI IMG/M metagenome (GOLD analysis project Ga0335072, IMG submission 206725) | Soil microbial communities from Loxahatchee National Wildlife Refuge, Florida, United States - Lox_Sample_2.1 | ecosystem: Environmental > Terrestrial > Soil > Wetlands | place: USA...
CACCCGTCGCTCCCGTCCGTACATCGGCAGCTCCACGATCGCTCATAGAGCTGCCAAGCTTGCCCGGTGTGCAATTTTGGCCCGCCAGATCTGTGCAATTTACGGCCGCCACCGACACTTTGATGCTGCACCCGCACCAAGGAGTCGAGAAGATTCGCAGTTCGGCTTGGCGTAGCTTTGTCTTTCTAAGATTCAAGGACGCGGTGGCTGCGCGGTCTTCGCGATTGAGGGGCAGGCACCTCGCGAGGCGCTCGGGATGCCGACGCCGAGACTTCTCGGCGCACAACAGAAGTATCTCGTCGTTCGTGACGGATCGCCGACGCTCTGTCAATCCATGGTTGTCCATCCACAGCAACGCTTCGTCTGGGGTACTTTCCGGGGTACGGCACTCATCGACCACGAAGAAATATTCGACTGTTCAGATACTTAAGCTTAGTGTTCGATCCCCTTCCGCGAGCTCATCGTGCCGGAGGGGGCCCCCGCGTGGGCGCGCGAGCGTGAGCGGCTGTGGAATGCCGCCAAGGCGGCCGAGACCCGCAAGAACTCCACCGTCGCCCGGGAGTTCTAGATCGTGCTGCCCTCCGAGCTCAAGGCCCAGGAGCGCACGCGTCTGGCGGTCGACCTCGCGCGGGCGATCGCCGAGCGGCATCGCTGTGCCGTGGATGTCTTCGTGCACCGGCCAGGCCGGGGAGGCGACACCCGCAATCATCACACGCACCTCTTCTGCACCACCCGCCGCCTCACGGCGGAAGGCTTCAAGGACAAGACCTGTGAGCTCGACGATGCGAAGACCGGCGAGGTCCTCTTCTGGCGCGAGCGCTGGGCGAGGCTCACCAACGAGCGGCTGAAGGAGCGCGGCCTCAAGGAGCGGATCGACCATCGGACGCTTGAGGCCCAGGGCATCGAGCGCACGCCCGGCGTGCATAAGGGCCCACTACTGACGGCTCTCGAGCTGCGGGGGAACGATGGCCGCGTCCTCCGGCGGCTTGAGGACGAGCGCGCCCTCGAGGTGCAGGTCCGCCTGGAGCGCGCCGCGGAGCTTGGCCGTCTCGAGCGCGAGCGTGAAGAGGTCGGCCGGTCTATCCTGGTGTTCTCGACGGATATTGTGGCAGCAAGACAGGAGCGCGATCGCGCGGCGGCCGCCCAGGCTCGAGCGGCGAATTTGCGCCCCGCACCCCAGGGACGGTCCGTTACCCTCGAGCAATGGCGCGGGGAGGTCCGGCGGAACCGGGAAGCGGCCAAGGAAAAGAGTCGCGAGGGTAAGCCGGCGCGTGGTCGTGACAAGGAGCGCGACGGACCTGAGAACGAGCGGTAGGAGAATTTCGGGCCAGCGTGAGTTTTTTCCTCGCTGCCAGTTGTTGCTTCAGTCGTGACAGAGCACTACTTTCAGTTCTCGCCGCCATCTTTGAGGAACCGCCCATGCAAATGTCCAGCGCCCTGCTCACGTTCGCATATATCGCCGAGCACTTCGCCCAGACCGGTGATTTGGTCATTGGGCTCCTAGAGCGGTTCACGCCCGTCGCGAAGCGAGCTGGACGAAAGATCGTCTCGGAACAGTTCGCTGCCGACGTCGCGCCAACCAATGGTGGTGCGAATGCTCCGACTTAGGAAAGGGAATGTGCCAACGGCTCATTGACTGTAACGCCGGCGCCGGCAATGCGGCAATGGAGAGTGGATGCGTGTTTCATATCTGATCGTAACGGCCGCAGCCATGCGCCTTTCAGTTGCGTGTGCTGATTCGATTCCATGCCCAGCAGCACCACCTTCAATCGGTGACGTTCATCACGATGTGAAGGCGGACGTCGAAGCCGCCATCGGGAAGCTGGGCCCCCTCCGTACTGGGGAGCTAACCGCAAAAACGGAAGTCGTGACGAAAGATTTAGTCAGCAAGTACCCTAATGCGGACAGGGTACACATCGTGGAAATGATGGCGGCCACGTACTGCGCCATGCTTCGAGATGCGAAGGATGTGCCTGATAAGGAAAAGCTAAAGCTATGGACCGATTTTGTAAGAGGCGCTTACGCATATGAGTCCGGCAGCCCGCCGAGCCTCACGAAGCAGTCGCCGCATTTACCCAAACCGAAAGCGCGCGTAGCCAACTCGGCGTCCGACTCGCCCCCTCATATTTCCAGGGCGACTCCGGCCGTGGCGGCGCCCGCGCCAGTGCCTGCACAAACCCCGACGTTACAGCCGGAGTCGCGTGTGGCGGATACGAATCAGGCGCCCATGCTGACCGGCGCTGTCAAGTGGTCTCCGGATTTCGTTTTATCGGTGTCCGGTGCAGGCAATCACGCCCGGATATACGGTTGGTATATTGAAGGCAAGAGCCCGTCGTTTACGAAGCTTCAGGATGCGTTCATCATTTCGAAACTCACCGGTCATGAAGAGAAATTGGCTGCCTATGATATCGTTTGGCAGAGGGTAGGAAGTTTGGATGAGATAGAAACAGTCCCGCCGAACGCCAATATCCACTTGGGTTTAGATTTCCCCGGTGGACTGTCACCCCAGCAATTTATGGATCAGTGGGGCCAGATGGAAGTCGTAGTCACTTACAATGACGATCAGAAATATGTTGTTGATTACAGCGAAGCCTTCGTTCGGCAGCGCATCGCCACAGTCGTTATCGGCGCGTTTGGACCGGAGATTACGAGAAAAAAATCGCCACATTAAATGTTCGGCCGGAGTCTCGTCAGCCCGCCATCGCCCTTGCCCTCATCCGGCCGCCTGCTTGATCCACAACCCGATCGTCCAGGCCGAGGGACCGAACTCCTTCGACAGGGATGACGCAGTGCGTCCGGCGCGATGCAGCGCCACCATCTGCCGCTTAAACTCCGGGGTGTACCGGACCGATCTGTCTGCCATCGTGAACCCTCGGAAATCCAACAGTGAGGTGTCCACGAAACCGGGTCAACTCCAGTTCTCCAGCCGCCGGCGCGTAGCGGGGTCGTCCAGCGACACCAACTCCACGGCCTGCGGCCCGATGCCAACCACGTCACAGAGGATGTCGGGCTGCGGTGTGGTGGGCTGCTGAACCGAGCCCGGCACAACCGGCCAGCCGATCAACGGGGCCAGTGCGCCAAAGATGCGGCGCTCTTTCGCCTGCTTAGTGAACCGCGGGTCACGCGGAAGGATCGGTATTCTGACCATGGGCGTAGTCTCGGTCACGCCGAATTCGGCTGTCCAGGAACCGGCCGGGAACAACCATGTCAGTCCGCGGACGGCGCGGGTGTCGTAGGCCCCGGCTTTAACTCCGACCTGATAAAGTGTTTCGTGGGGAAGCGCGCACGTATGACGCCAGGGAGGACCGTCTGGAGAGCGTCCAACTCGGCAATGCCCTCGGGCACATCCTCGCGTAACCACTCGGTGAGTTCGTGAATGCGGTGCTGCAGCCCGGCCGAGTGGCCCATCGCTTCCGCTGCTTCTTCACCCTGGACAAACGCACTCCCAAACCTGACGTGCTGCAGCTGCTGCCACAGCTCATTGCGCTCGCGCAGACGGTCAACATTCGCCTGGAAGTTGATGGTGGAAACGTAGACCTTGTTGAGCAGCCCGGGCGCGTCGCTTTTTGTTTCACTGCCGTCCAGAAGGAAGGCATAGTCCTTGAAGGCAAACTCCGGTCCATGGAGTGGGGCACCCGACAGCGTGCCGATCTCGTGCCATACCCGCTCACGGCCGTCTATCGGCTCGAACAGCTGCTCCTGGAAGTCGCGGACCGTCGAGGCCATCCGAATTACGATGAACAGCAGGATATGGCACTGGCCCAGCTCGTAGCGCACGCGTTCCGCTTCCCGGCGTCGCCGCTCCAGCTCAAAGGCAGCTGCGGCGCCGGCGAGTGCGCCAAAAGCGGCCGCCCAGAAAGGGTTCCAGAAGTCGGTAACCCCGGGTAGCGATATGAGCCAGTGCCAGACTGCGTGCCACATGACTGTACCGATCAACGGCGCGACCCGGTGCGGTATATGAACCTGTAGCCCGCGCTCGAAGCGGGGTCGTAAGGCGAATAGCCAGAACGGCGACGAGTTCCGCTGAGTTCCTGCCAGTGTCCAGCGCGATGCAAGTTAGGCACGCGAGCCGGGGGATGCTTTTTCACCTCGGCCGCCCGCCCGGCTACGGTAGGCCAGGATTGTCGATCGCTCGCTATGGTTATTTCTTGGACAGCTTTTCCGTACGGTTTCCGTACGAAGGTACCAGGACGTTCATAAGTGATTGATATTCTGGCGCTCCCTACGGGATTCGAACCCGTGTTACAGCCTTGAGAGGGCTCGACAGCTTGCGCGTATGCGACGTGAAGCCGTGAAGCCGCACGCGGTCAACTCGTGCACTCGTCCCTCAGTTTCGGACCCGATGCCCTTCTCCGTGTAGGCGTCGCCCAGCGGGGTCGCTACCCCCACGACGATCTCTTGCGGACCGCCCGCCCGAGCGCTCGTAGTCAGTAACGCCACCCGGGGCGAGGATTTGGAGAGCGGCGCTGCAAGCCTTCTTGCTGACGCCTTGAGGCAACTTACGCGAGTTGAGGATTTGGTGAGATGTTGGTGAAGCCCGGCGAGCCTCGCCGGCGATAGATTCGCGAGCATGGCCGTGCACGACCGGGACACGCGGCGACCGTCTTAGATTTCGGGGTCATTCTCATGAGGGTCACCATCGCCCGTCCGAGAGTCTATGACGTGTGGTCGTCGGGAGAAGAAAAATCGCTGTTCGCGGGTTCTGAGGCTGGCGGGGAGCGCCCCGCGGCCTTCTATAACTTGCTCGGCACCGCCAAGCCCGACGGGCTCGAAGCGCAACATCTCAGTGTAACTGTTCACGCGCGTCGCCGACATCCATCAATCGAAATGAGGAGGTTCTAGCCTTGAACCGCGTCTCAGCGGCGCCGGGCGGCGCCAACTCCCGCTGGCTGAATCCCTGTTTTCAAGCTGACCTCACCGAACGCTCACCTAGACTCGGCGAGGAGTCGCGGCACATCTGCTCCCTCTGGCGGCATTTCGTCGCCGTTGACAGTTATCGGATGGCGCGTGGCGTTGCGGCGCTGCTGCCTGCAGTGTTCCTCGCGACGATCTGTGGCTGCGGATCCTTCCTGCACTTGAATAGAGGAAGCTACCAGGACGTTGTTGCAGCAGCGGAGATACCTCAAGACGTTATCAATACCGCAAATACCGTAACTGATCAGAGCAAGTTCAAGCAGGCCATCGGCGTGGTTGTCATTGCCTCCGAGCGCAGGTGCGACTCGTTCACAAAGAACCTTACGATTGGAAATATAGGTTCGAACACATTTCTGGACGTCACGACGACGGCGTTATCGGCGGCTGCAACCGCTGTCACACCCCTCGGTGCCGTTCACGGGCTGACTGCCGCTAGCACCCTCGCCTCCGGTTCCAAGACCGCGATAAATGCCGATGTCTTTGCCAAAGCTACGATCGCCAACTTAGCGCAGGCCGTGAACGCCACGTACTACCGCGACATGAAAAGCTATGAAGATCAACTCGTGTCCGAGTCTACGGGCACGGTTGTAATGAGCATAGAGATAGCGAAGATCCTGAGTATCCACAAGGAGTGCGCGCTCGATACCGCGGAGGCGTCGATTTCGTCAACGCTTGGAACTCCGCCAGCGCAGAGCGCGCCAGCGACCGTGTCGAAGCTCATTACGGTCTCGCTTCCCAGCGGTATGTCTCACGCCGGCGATATGGTTGAGCTTGACTTCACATCTTCGACAGACAACACGCTCAATCTTAAGGCTGTGTATCCAGTCATGGCCGGCAATGGCGCGAACGACATAGCAATGGGACTGGTTGCCAAGATTCAGGGAGACCCGGGCTTCTCAAAGGCAGGGATTACTGCAACTCAGAACGCCCCGCCGAATGACGACTCCTTTGTCGTCCAGGCGCCTGGCGGAATTTCAGTTGCGGTCGGTCCCGCACCGCCTGCCGCGGAAAGGCTGTCCATTGCCGACACAGCAACTCCGAGCAAGTCCCTATCGAACACTGGGACGCAAGGGGTCGTGCCGGGTCGCGCGATTACAGCGCAATGAGATCGCTAGTGGTGGTTCGCAGACTGCGTGCGGCTAGGGTTTCGCTCGCGATGCGAAGTGTTGAGGTCGTAAGGCGCCTAACTTGATGTGCCCAGTCACCTGCACCCGCGCGTCGCTTCAGAGCTGAAGGCCACGCCGCGTGCGTTGCAGATTGAGCACGGGGCGGCCGGCGTCGAAAAGAGCGAGAAGGCCTAAAATCGCCTGCAGAGACGCAGCGCCCCGCGACACGCCGTGAACCACTGGGAGCTGATGCGTCGAAGAGCAGCACGCCGGAGGTGAGAAAGTAGCTAAGATGGCCACTTCGGCGAAGAAAGGCGAAGGCAGAAAGCTGAGACTTACGGTCTTTCTGGTAAAGGACGGGTACAAGAACATCGAAGACTTTGTAGATACCAATCAGCTCAGACGAGTGCAGGTTGGCACACCTCCGTCGGGGGGGACGCTTTTCTTCAAGGCAGGTTTCGCGACGACAGCGCCGTGGGCTCACGTCTTCGCCGACGCACCTGGATTCAATCCCGCGTCAATCGTGAACACTCATTCCCGGGGCATCTATGTGCTGAAGGAAAGTGGCCGGTGGTTTTGCTTCACGTTCGGCTACACGAGGCACTTGCTTACAGAAGCAGCAGTAGAGCGAAACTTCGGCCTGATCGTTTCGCTTAACCTTGGTGATCCGGACTCTATTAAGGCGATCGACAAGACGAACATCAGTCATGTGGGGCTGCAGTCCCGGGAACAAGCTGGTCGCGACGTCGGATTTGACGCCTTCGAGTTTGACACCGACATCGACATATTGAAATCAATCACCGCCAAGGGACCGAGGAGCGGTGACGATGACCAAGAGACATACTCGGGGCGTGATTCGTTCTCCCTGTACACGAGGGTAAGTCTGGAGGACTTCTCTGATATCGCTAGACGCTTGTATAAAGCCTCCCAAAGCACCGCATACAAGAAACAATATCCCTGGGTTGACAAGATCGCGGAAGAGCGCGACCCGACCGTGATTGAGAAGCTCGAAACGAGCCTGGTCGCTGCTATAAATTCGGAGAACCTCGAGAAGATATGGATGGCTGTTCCGGAGATAGTGTTATGGGAGGAACTTGAGAATTTTGCGTACAAACCTCCATCAGCGAATCCAACACGTGCAGGTCCGACTCTATATCCGGACCTCGATTTAGAGAGCTGGATTCGAGACGCGAGACTCCCTGGAAAAGTCAAGATTCAACATCTCAAGTCGCGAAAGGTGTTTCAGTGCTTTAAGGACGGTAGAGAGCCGGCGCATTGGAGTGTCTACCGTTGCCTGAACGCCGAAATTGATCTGGGGGAACTAAAGTATATTCTAAACGATGGAGATTGGTACAACGTGGAAGGCAGTTACGTCAGGGAAATCGACCGGTTCTATCGGTCGATTACGAACTCGACCCTCGCGCTCCCGAAATATGGGACGTTGACAGAGCCGAAGTATCTTGAGGCGGTTACCAGGGCGCATACGCAGTACGCGCTCATGGATCAGAAGACCGTGATGACTGGAGGTGGCAGGAGCCGAGTCGAGTTTTGTGATCTCTACTCGAAGGCGAAAGACATCGTTCACGTCAAGCAGTACGGCGGGTCCTCGTTGCTTAGTCACTTATTCTCGCAGGCGCTGGTATCGGCAGGTTGCTTCCTCCATGAGGCCCCGTTCCGTAGTGAGGTAAACCGGATCCTGCCGATGAGCTTCCGGTGGGCGGATCCTAATGCAGCGCCGAGACCTCAGGATTACACCGTGTGCGTCGCGATCATGAGCAGGGTGCGGGGACAACTCGAGCTGCCATTTTTCAGCAAAGTGACCCTCAATCACACATTGCGTGGGATCCAGCGAATGAACTTCAACGTGACGAAGCTCAAGATCGAACGATGATCCGCTGATGAACAACGAGAGTGAATCACCTATTCTGGGTCATGGTGTGTCCCCGGGGAATGCTCAACGACAATCGCCGTGGCGGCCAACGTAGCGGGTTTGGATAAGTGCGCCACGCATTCCACACTTACTGCAACGCAACCGTTCGGCCACCTGTCGAAGCACAAGGATCTTGTAACTACAGAGCATTCACTGGTATATCAACTAAAAACCGACCTAGGCTACTCCGATGCGGACACAGAGGCCGCGATAGCTGTGGCTTGGGATTTTGGTTTAATCGAACCCTATGAAGTGCTCCGGGAGCACGTCGACCGGCTGCGTATTACGCCAAAGGGTGAATTTATAATGCGCCTGCCGTTTGAAAACCCCGCGATAACTTACTTTATGGCGACGACCGGTCGGCTGAGTAAAGCGACGCTGAGTGACAGCAAGACATTTGAACTACATGACCCACGGCGGGGTGCAGCGCGACGATTCGTGCCGTCTGCGATCAAGACTGGATTGACGCTTCTCAGGCATGTTCGATCGGCCCATGCCCTCGAAATGGGCACGGCCTCCCTTACAGAGGAACGTCGTCTGACATACGCCTTGCCCGCGATGGACGTTTGGCTCCGGAGAGCCGTTGGATATGGTGCGGCTTACTCACGGAACAACCCCATCGGGTACCGGGAGCTCGTGAACGATTTGCAAGGCATACCGCTAGTTCCTATCCTGTAGCTACTTCAGGGTCCGTCGACCAAGCGCGGCTTTTCGGGGCATTTGTACCGACTTCGGCGATTTTCATGTCCCTGCTGGGGAACAAGTTCATGCGACGGCGGAATATTTGTCTAATTTTTTCCGCCAAAACTAGGGGTCATCGAGCGTACATCGCCAGCAAACAAGATGCTGTTTTCGCTCACATTCAGTGATGTCGGACGGATAATCCCCGACCGGAGGTGCGGACGATTCCTAAGCAGTCGCTCGTGACTATCCGCGCAGCCTATCTGTCCGGAGTCGCCCCGCTGCCGACATTCACCGGTGCGGCTGGGTCAAAGCCATTGCCGCAAGGCTTCGACGATGGGTCTTGAACGTTGCAGGCGCAGCTTTAGTCGGCCGGCGGCATCGAGTTTGAGCTCTCGCGGCGCGCTATTTCGGCGCGAATGCGTCCGAGAGCAAGTCGGCATCGATGCCGGCATTCTCCTTGGCACCCGTGGCAAAGCGATAGAGCGCCGCGGTGTATATCGCGTGCAGCGTGGTCCTGATGAGCACGACCCCGAGAACGAGGGCGCCCATGAGCAGGCCGGCAAGAATGATGTGGTCCGTCTTGTGGCTGGCGATCGCCGCGCTTAAGGGCAGATAGGCGATCAAGAAGAACGGCAATGCACCCATCACGATGGCGAGGCCGATGCCGGAATTGCCGATCAGGTTCTCCCCCCAATTCTCCTTCATCAATTCGAAGCTGCGCGTCAGCGCTTCGACGGGTCCCGCATTCTCGACGACGAGCACGGGCAGCGTCATCGAGCTGGCCATGGTCCACGCCGCACCGATGATGCTGATCACGATGCGGCCGATGAATCCGACTCGATCCTCCAGCCATCGGAGCAGCCAACCCACCGTTGCCGCGATCAGCGCATAACCCAAGATCGAGCCGATGTTGTTCAAGGCCGCCTGCAACCCCTCCCCGACGGTTGCCTCTTCGCCGTCGAGACGGCGAAGTGCCACCGCGATCAAGGCGCAGTTGAAGAAAATCGTCACCACGTAGGTGAACAGGTAGAACACGCCGAGCAAGAAGTAGTACAGGAGGCGCGCGCTGTGGGTGGTGCTGCCCGGATCATCGATGGGATGCAGCCGATGATGGAGCGCGAACACCGGCCAGGCCAACGAGGCGATGATGAGCAATACCGCAGTGACCGACAGGAGCGGAAAGACGAACAAAGCGGGATCGGCCTTGAGAACCCGCCAGCACTGCCCGGTCAGCATCCAGCTTCTATTGAACTTCTGGAGCATGGCCCGATCCTCCCCAGATTGGAGGGTTTAATTGGGCCATAGGCCGCCCGCCAAGTGTTGATTAACATCCAGAAATGTGACGCCCCCACAGTCGAAGCCGGGACGTGTCATGGCGCACACCTTGCTCGGATGGGGGCGCGCTACGATCGCGTCCCGTGGATTCCACGACGATCAGGGATTACATCACGCGGAGGGTGCGGATCGCATTCGGCGTCGGATTTGCCGCGTGGCTCATTGCCGCGTTCTCCACCGCGGCGCACAGCGGCCGGGCGGTTCCGAGCGCGTTCTTCGTGGTTGGCGTCCTGATGGCGGCCGCGGTCGTCTATGTGACTTGGTTCGTGCGGTGCCCTCGGTGCTCGGCCTGCCTCGGGCAGACGGTGGCGACGCCCATCGCCTTCCCTTGGGGTCGCCGACAGATGAAGTTCTGTCCCTACTGCGCAGTGAGTCTCGACGAGCCCGTCAGCCGCGGGCCGATCAAGGGCGGCTGATTGCCATCTCGGATGGTTTACGCGCGAACCACTTCGCGCTGAGCTCGTCGCTCGCCGGGCGTCCTTACACAGCTCAACCCATTACGAGTCTTGTCACCGCGGCCACGCTTATGCAGTCTATGCGCATGAAACTGATCAGGCTCGTGGCGGGAATCGCGGCGCTGCTCTTGCTCGCCATTGTTGCCGACGCTGGAGCGTTACCCCTCGCACCTCAAGAGGGCGATACCTATGAAATCGTCTTGGCCAGCGATTCGGCGCAACACGGTAGTGATGGATCCTCAGGAAGCTCGCACGATAAAGACCTGATCATCGAACGGGTGATCGGCGTCCGCGCGGACGGCCTGGAGTTGCGGTATGAGCTGCCGGATGCCGCTACGGCAGACGACAGAGCCAGGAATTGGCAATTTCCCGCCCGGGTTTTCGAGCCGTTTGGCGCACCAGCGCAGCTGCTCAACGGCGCTGAACTCGAGGCCCGCCTTGACGGATGGCTCAAGGCTGCCGGATGGTCGCGCACTGTCTGCGGCCACTGGATTTTTGCGTGGAATGCATTTCGCATCGAATGCGATCCCCAATCGGTGCTCAAGACGATCAAATCGTTCGATCTGAGGTCCGTTGATGTTCGCGATGGAGCTCCTTACCGAGACACCGAAGCACTGGGTTGGGGAAAATTGGCAAGGCAAGCAGCTAGGTCAGATGGCGCGATTTTCACTGTCGAGCTGCCTGTGGACCCTGATGCGGTTCGTCGCGCCCGCGCCGAATCCGACGTTGCTGTGGGGGAGATCATGAGGAAGCCCGTGTCCCTGGACGCAGCACTTCGTAAGCAGGCGAGGGAGATCGTCTCCGGCTCGATCTCGGTCGAATTCGAAACGGACTCCGCTGGCAACGTGCGCCGCCGAACGAAGGTGACAAAGCTGAATATCACGGGGCCAGACGGCCGGTCAGAGACACGGACCGTGACAGAGACGCTGGAGCGGCGACTCATTTCACAACGTCATTGATGCGCCGCGACGAGACATGAAGGTCTTGTCCGCTTTTGCACGTTTGCTCGAATATGCGAGATCTGGCATAATGATACCTCGCGAGCAGGTCAAGTGGCTCGGGAGCAGCAAAGCGGACTTGAAGGCCTTTCCGAAGGCAGTCACAGCGCAGGCGGGTTACGAGCTCTATCTGGTGCAGTGCGGTCAGGCACCTACTGACTGGAAACCGATGTCGGATATTGGATCGGGAGTGCACGAGATTCGCGTTCGGGATGTGTCAGGAGCCTTCCGAGTCATTTATCTGGCTTCGCGACCCGAGGCGATTTACGTCCTGCACTGCTTCCAGAAGAAGACTCGAAAGACATCGCAGGGTGATGTCGAGCTCGCGCAGCAACGCCTAAGGATGGTACCGAGGTAAGGGCGATGGCAGCGAAGAAGGTACGGAGCGTATTTCAAGATCTATATCCGCCCGACCAAGCGGCGGAGATGGAAATGCGAGCGCAGTTGCTGAGCGGGCTTACCGACTGGTTGCGTTCATCCGACTTGACGCAGACACAGGCAGCCAAGCTCCTGGGTGTCACACAGGCGCGAGTCTCGGACCTGAATCGCGGAAGGATCAACCGATTCAGCCTGGACCTACTCGTGCGGCTTGCCGCGCGGGCCGGACTCCGGCCCAAACTACGGTTGGTCGCCTAAGCTAGCGCCGTCTCCTCGAGCCGGAGCGGGCGAGGGCGAGTCACGCTCAGTTACCGTCTCGGGGGCACAACGGGTCCCACGTGCTGTAGCGGCGCGGAGTCTGAGGCCACTCGACTGGCCGCAGCCCGCAACAGCGTTTTTAAGTGAGCGGCCCAGTTATCGAGCGCCGAGCGCTTTTCGTCAAGATAGTTGTAAAGGTCGTAGGTGCCCTCGATCCGGTCCCGGGCGTGATTGAGGACCCGCTCGGCAATCTCGGTTGCGACCCCAAGGCGCGCGAGGCCTGTGCGGCCCGTACGGCGCAGATCGTGGGCTGTAAACTTCTCGAGGCCGATCGCCCGGAACCGTCTCTGGAGTCGCGCGACGCTCCGGGTGATGTATTTGGGGTCGTCTGCGGCGGTCCCGTCCTCATTGGGCAGTACGAAGCGCGAGTTACCTGCAGCCCGCTTCAGCTCCTTGAGTTCCTCGAGTGCCCAGGTGGAGAGCGGAACGATGTGCCCCTGGCCCGTCTTCGTGTGCTCATCCGGTATGGTCCAGGTGGCCTTCTCGAAGTTAATCTCGCGCCATTCGGCGACGGCGAGCTCACCGCGCCTCTGAAGCGTCAGCAACAGGAGCATGAGGACCCGAGAGGAACGCTCGAAGCGGCAGGCGAGCTTGCGGTTGAGCAGGAAGGCCGTCAGTTCCTCGTCGCTCAGGACGCGGCGCCGCGGCTTCTCCCTGCCGCCGGGACGATAGAGGAGCTGAACAGGCGTGGTCTCAAGCAAGGCGCGGTGGATACCGAATCGAAACATCTGGCCGAGGACGCCGGCGATGCGGTTCGCCTGCACCTTCACGCCGCGGGCGACGATGCCGTCCAGCAGCTCGATGACCTCGCGGGGCTTGATCGTTCGGGCATCACGCCCTCGCCATTTCGGCAGGATCTCGCGATCGAGCATCCTCTGCACCTGCTCGGGCCGCTTTCGGTGTGGAATGACGTGGCGGGTCATGTACTCGCTCGCGAGGAACTCGATGGAATGCTCATCGGTGGGCGGACCGCGGAACGCGACCACTTCAGTCGATGCTCGCCCCGGACGCCGCGTACCCTGCGGGGCGAGACCCGCGGTGCGTGGATCAATTCCCCGTTTGAGGAGGATACGGGCCGCAGTCACAAGCTCACGTGCCTGTGCAAGACCGACATCGGGCCACGCGCCGAGAACGATCCGCTGTCGGCGGTGTTGCCAGTAGTAGCGGAAGATCCACGACTTCGCACGGGTGGTCTCGATACGAAGTTGCAGTCCGGCGCAGCCGAGATCAGTGATCTCGTAGCGACGCGGGCCGGGCTTGAAGGATTCTATAGCTGATGCGGTGAGGCGATGTTTGGAAGACTCTCGAAGTGCTCGCGCACGCTCGCGCACGGTTTCAAATTTACCGAGTACGGTGACGGTTGCCATCTATTGCGCCCCGTTCTGTGGTCCCATTGTGGTCCCATTAGGGTGCAATACCCCACAACAAAGTGCAACAGCACAGCGTTGCAAAGTGATGCTGAAAGCCTACGAACATAGGCATTTCCGGATGTTTGAGTTGCAGGCTGTTGCATTCAAATATTTGAATAGGCCAAATGGGGTGCAAGGGGTCCCGAGTTCAAATCTCGGCGCTCCGACCAATCCGATCAGAACATCAAAAAAATCGTCCATGGACACCTTCATGGACAATCCTTGCTCGCGCGCTTCGTCTGGCCTCGCGCGGACCGCGAGGTCGCATTGGCGACGATTCCCTGCTCGCGCATCAATCTGGCGAAGCTCTTCCGCCACTCGCGCAGCATCGCCTTGTCGATGTGCAACCGCCCTGGCTCGATCTCGCGCTCTGCCTCCATCACCAGGTGCACGTGCGCCGACGGCACTGCAGTCATTCCAGTAAGTCAACTTCCGATGGCAGCGCAAGGCGGCTGCGCCCGATGGCGAAACGGGTCAGCTCCATGAGTGTCGATTTTTCTTACGCCGGCGACCCGGATGTTGTCGACAAGTTTCCAAGACATTGAATCTGTTTGGTTTCTCAATTTGGCATATTTCATGCTTCAGCTTGACAACTGGCCGTCTGGCGTCCAGCCAATCTGGAGAACGAGCAATGCTTCACCGTACCGACTATCCCGCCAAGGCTCTTTGCGCTGCTGTCGGCACCGTGACGCTCGCCTGCGTCGGGATGTCTTCGGCGCACGCTGATTCCTTCACCACGGTGAATATCAGCTCGTATGTGAATTCGACGCTGGCCATCAACCCTTCCACCTATCCGATCGGGACGACGATAGGTAACGAGGGCACCGGGATTCCGATGCTGACCACTGCCATCAGTCCGGGCAGTCCGGACATGGGATTGTGGAACGCCGATTTCGCTGACGGCTGCACGGGCGTTGGCACTTGTAACATCGTTGGTAATAGCGTGACGATCAATCTCACCAGCCTCAATATTTCGGGGCAGGCGTCCTTCTACGCCTTGCTCAACAATTATTACGGCACGCCGGACGCCGACGAATACGACATCACGATCACCGCGACCAACGGCGACAGCGTGACCTACGACGCCATCGGGGGCGTGGACACGCGCGACTACAACAACAATGTCTTTACCAACACCATCGCGGATACGACCACGCCGTGGTACAGCAACGGCATTGGTCAGCGCTTGGACGTCAGGGAATTCACGCTGCCGTCCGAGTTCGCCGGTGACACGATCGCGACTTTCGAGATAACGCAGGAGCATGATGTGGATGCGGCGCTATTCTCGGGCCTCACCTTCAGCAGCCAGCCGGCGGCGACCTTTGGCGTTCCCGAGCCCGCGACGCTGCCCTTGTTCGCACTCGGCCTGCTGGGATGGGGGTTCGCGCGACGGAAGCGCTGTGCCTGATTCAGTGCTTCGGGGATAGATTCAGCCATCGCCCGCCTTCAAGGCGGGCGATGTGTTTTCAATGCGGCTCTCTGTTCCGGCCCGCTCGAGCGAGCGGCCTAGGCAGCACTCGTTCTCGCCCCTGCGCCCGGCGAGCGGTCCGTGGATCAACTCCGCGATCGAGCAGATCCCGATGAGCCTGAGCCTCTGCGCGCGCGAGTTCCAGGCTCATTCCCGGATACAAGCCGAGCGAGAGCCGGTGCGGCTTGCCCCCGAACTTGTACCGGAACAGCCAGAGCTTGGAGCCGGAGGGCTCGATCCGCAGGACCAACCCGCGGCGCTCGGGATCACTGACACCCCGCAATCTTTGTGGTCCGATTGCCCTGAAGGCCTGAAGGGGTCATCCCGCTGGTGGACGGGGGCCGCGGACCTCATCCGCAGTACTCAGCACTGGGTCGATCGGTGCGGCAGGCGGCCTGAGACGCTGAGACGCTTCGGGGCGGAGAGTACAATTGCGCCATGGCCGAGATCACTCCGGAACAGGCACGGGCTTATTTGGGGCGATGGGATCTGGTGCGCGAGGCCGAAGTTGACGCCCTTCGGCGCACACCGGTTGAGGCGAAGTTGCGCCAGCTCGCCGCTTTGATGGCTTCGCGCCACCTCTTTGCATCTGAACCCGATCGCGAGACTCAGGCGGGCGCCGTTCGTGAGCGCTGGGCGCTCATCAGGAAGAATTTGGGTGGGTGAGCCGCTTCCGGCGTCCCTTCATTCCGCGCTTGCGGATCTGACGAAGGCGCTGCAGGCGGCCGGTTTCCCGGCGATGATCATTGGCGGGGTTGCCGCCTCCGTTCTCGGGCGCCCCCGATTAACCCAAGACATCGACGCGTTGGTGATCGCGCCCGAGGCGGACTGGGGCGTCCTGATCCAGAGCGCTTCGCGATGCGGGATCAGCCCTCGCATCGAGGGGGCACTGGAGTTCGCACGTCGCAGCCGCGTGCTTCTCCTGAGGCACAACCCTTCCGGTATCGATATCGACGTGACCTTCGGAGGGCTGCCATTCGAGGAGTCGGCAGTTCAGCGAAGTAGAACTCACGACATTGGGGGGCTGCAGGTGCGCTTCCCCCGGGTGGAAGACCTCCTGGTCATGAAGGCGGTCGCTCGAAGGCCCAAGGATATCGAGGACATCCGAGGACTTCTCTCGGCACATCCGGAGGCCGACATTGCCGAGGCGCGGCGTTGGATACGGGAGTTCGCTGTAGCCACGAGCATGTCGGAGATGCTCGCAGAGTTCGACAGGCTGGTCAGGCAGCGCGATTCCGCGACTTGACCTTCGTCCGTGAAGCTCTTGGGACCGGCTGTTTACAGCGGGAGTAGTTGATCGAACCCGGAAGACAGACTATTTGCGCCTGGTCATGCTTCGACGCCGATTCCCGCAAAGCCTGGTCAATCTTCCGTGCCCGTTCACACGCCTGATGAACCAGTAACCGCGTGTCCAGAACGATCTACATTGCCGTACTGGCGAGTTTTCTGCTCGTATCCGGACTTTGCCACGTTTCCGCGCCGAGCTCGACGGACCATTGGATGAGAAACACCCGCACGGTTCGATCGGTGGGAGTCGCGCTGCTGGCGTTGGCTATCCCATGCGTCCTCTGGCGCGGCTGGTATTTCTGGATGCTGCTTTTAGCATTGACAGTGTCCGGCATCTGGAGACTCTGCTTTCCACAAAGCTCGATTCGCGTCCAACGAACGATTTATCCGCGTCGGGTACACGGGCTTTTGTTGATCGGAGGTGCGTTGTTGGTCTGGGCGCTGCGTCCATAGGTCCGCAGAAGTTCTTCGACCCTTCGCGTGAGCGGGCCCCACCGGGCGGACCTTACGCACAGTCGCGCTCGGCTCGAAGCGCCGCGAGACACTTCGCCCACCTGTCGAGCACCGCGCGCCTCTCGTCTATGTAGTCGTGCACGTCGTAGGTCGCTTCCATCCGTTCGCGTGCGTGGTCAGCCGCTCAGCCAACATTTGCCAGAGGAGCGGGTGGTTCCCGCACGATTCCAAGCCGAGTCATTAACCACCGCGTGGTGAGTCCCTGCAGCAGAATCGAGAGCACGGCCACCCCGAAGGTCATCGAGACCAGGAGCTCGCGGTACGGGAATCCGGCGGGAAGAGTCAGGACGAGCACCATCGGAAGGGCTCCCCGCAAGCCGCCCCACGCAAGCACCGTGCTCCAAGGCAACGGCAGTCTCTTGCGAGTGGGAGCGGCCGCCGCATGGTTGAGACCGATGACCAAACCCCGGCCGATACTGACCACCAGGTAAGCCACCAGAATGGGTAACCAGTACGAGTAGAGTTGCATCAGATGCACTTCCAACCCGACTAGCAGAAAGACGATCGAGTTGAGCGCGAATGCCACGTACTCCCAGAACGATCCACACGCCACTCTGGGCCCACGGCCGCGAGCACTGTAGGTCGCGCATATCATCCCGGCTGCGACCGTGGCGATCACGCCGGACGCATTCAGTGTCTGCGCGGTGACGAACGACCCATATGCCACGATGGTCGTGACGGTAATCTCGATCATCGGATCCTCCACGCGCCGGATAAGCAACGCTCCCGCCGCCCCAATCACGATCCCGATGAACGCCCCAATGCCGACGACCTCGACAAACCTGGGTAGCAACTCGCCGACCGCGGAATCGTTGCCTGTCGCGACGCCCAGGCTGAGGGTGAAGAAGACAATCGCAGTGCCGTCGTTCAGCAAGCTCTCTCCATCCAGAAGGGTGGTCAGACGCGAGGGCGCCGCCACGTGGCGAAACAAACTCACCACCGCGACGGGGTCGGTTGCCGAGATCAAGGAGCCGAATACGAGGGCCTCGCTCCACCTGAAGCCCGGCGCCAGCCCAAAGGCATGGACGACTGGGGGCAGCACTAGAGTGATGAGCGCTATGGAGACCACGACTCCCGGGACCGCGAGCGCGACAATCATGATCCAGTTGTCGCGGAACTGGCGCGCGTCAATCGTAAGAGCAGCCTCGAAAATCAATCCCGGTAGGAATACGGAGAACAACAGGTCCTTGGTGAGATGCGGTGCCGGAATCAGCCGTGAGGCACCGAGTACCAAGCCGGCCAGAACGAGCGCAACCGTGTAAGGCACGCGAACCACCCGCACGGCGAGGGCCACCCCAGTCGCAACCACGAAAAGGAGTATGAAGGCGGTTTCCTGGCTCACTTGTCGCGCGCCTGCCTGTGGTGCGGTCTCGCCTGACGATACTCTGTATCCATCTGTCCGTAGTGCCGCAGCTCGACAACGTCAGCGCTGAGTTTGCGCCGAACCCAGCCCGGACCGCCTGCATAACGCCTGCGGGCGGCGTGGGGGACCGTTGGGCACCTCCGCAACCAGGCCTTGAGGAGAACGAATCCTGGATGCTCGAAAGTATAGAATTATAATTTTGTAACATCATGATTATTAAGGTAACGCGCGGCCGTTCGAAGGCGGCGTGCAGGCGCCTTGCGAGGTGCGCCGATCACCCTTCCCAATTACCCACGAATGGGCAGAAGGGGGCGACTTCCTCATCACGCGCCAAGGCACCAAAGGCGGTGCGTATGCCGCGGGCGACCTGGTGACTCGCGTATCAACCAGTGCGGTCACCGGCCGCTCGCTCCTTGCTCAATCCCCCGCGCAGCGCCGTGCGTACGGCTCCGAGAGTTGTCGGAATCAGCATCGGTACGTGGTCGCGATAGCTCTTGTATTGTGGATGAGCACGAAGCAGATCGCGTTCTTCGAACTGAATGCCGGCGAGTATGTAGGCGGTCGTCATCAGGGCAAAAAGAAGATGGGCGGCGGTCATCGTGGGCGTACACCAGAACGCTAGCAGGAATCCCGCATACAGCGGATGGCGGACCAATCGGTAGAGGAGCGGTGTGACAAACGCCGGCCGGAATTTTGGATGGCCGCGCAGATCTCGCCAGACCTGCTGGAGCCCAAAGAGCTCGAAATGGTTGATGAGGAATGTCGTCACCAGCACGATGCCCCAACCGCAGGCGCATGCAGCCTGAAGAAGGCGTCTACCGGCTGCATTCTCGACGCTCCAGATGACCCCGCCGAGCGGCTGCCAGAACGCGAACACGGCTAGTAGCGTGAGACTGCTGGCCAGCACGAAGGTCGAGCGCTCGATTGTCTGACTGATAATCCGAGTGATTCGCCTCTTGAACGCCACGCGTGCCATGCCGCTGTGCTGCAAGGCAAATAGCGAAAGCAGCCCCACATCAATGAGGCAGGCCCGAAGCCATGGGCCGGTACCAGGACTGTCGAGCGACCTGGAGACTCCCAGATTTCCGACGAACCCAATGGCGTATAAGAACGTGCCGAGGAAGAGGAGATACGCGGCAAGGCCGTACACCAGGCGGATGAACTTCAAGGCGGCTCCCTCGGACCCTGGGGCCCGTTCAGTACGATCTATGCGGTTGCAAATATCGTTGACCGGAATGGCCCCGAGCGCCATGCTCACGCGTACTGAGCGTTTGCTCGATCGTCCACAATCGATAGGGATACGATCTGCGAGCATGGATCCCTACTCGGAAATCCTGTCAGGGCTGAAGCTGCAGGGAGCGATCTTCTTTCGCGGCGAATTCACGGCGCCCTGGTTCATCAATGCGCCGCCGTCTGCGCAGCTGGCCGCAGCCCTAGGGCTCGACGATGCACATGTAGTGAACTTCCACCTGCTCACGCAAGGGGAAGCGACGGTCGAGCTGCTCTCGGGCACGACGTCGTGCCTGTCCGCCGGTGAGATCGCGATCTTTCCGCATGGCGATGCGCATTACCTGATGAGCACAGACGGCGCCTGTCGCGTCGAAGACGCATCGGTTTCCGCGAAGGTGCGTGCCCGCGATCTGAGCCCATTGCGCTGCGGCGGTGGCGGAGCCGCCGCGAGTTTTGTGTGTGGCTACATGGCCTGCGATCCATTCTTCTGCCGTTCGGTCGTCAGCGGGCTGCCCGCGCTCCTCAAAGTCAACATTCGCTCCGACCCCGCGGGACAGTGGGTCGAAAACTCATTGCTCCATCTCCTGGAGGAAGTAAGGTCGGACAGAGTCGGGAGCGCGGCGGTACTTGCAAAGCTTTCGGAAGCGCTATTTATCGAGGCGCTGCGAAAGTACGCAGCACAGCTGCCGGAGAACCAGGCGGGCTGGCTTGCGGCGGCTCGTGATCCGTACATTGGTCGCGCCCTCGTCCTGTTGCATGGCCGGATCGCGCACTCGTGGACGATCGAAGAGCTGGCATCGTGTGTCGGCTTGTCGCGCAGCGCCTTCGTCGATCGCTTCGGGCGCCTGCTGTCCATGCCGCCGATGACCTACCTCATGCGGCTTCGGATGCACCTCGCCGCGCGGGCCTTGGTGACTACCGCTGCGAACATTCCGACCATCGCCGTGCAGGTGGGTTACGACTCCGAAGCGGCGTTCAATCGCGCTTTCAGCCGGGAATTGGGCATTCCGCCCGCGCGGTACCGCTCGATGAACAGGCTATCGCCGAAAACGTGACCTTGCTGGTCAGGTGTCCGCACACCCCACCACGCGCTCGGCCGTCCGTTCCTGAACACGCACCGCGCTCGCTTTGTTTAGGCTCGGCGTGAGCTTGCAATCGGGCCCCCGGCAGCGTCGTTAGAGACTCACGGCTCGAGTCCCTCCCTCTCGATCAAACCAGCAACTTGCGCGCCTCGCTCCTTCGGGGCCGTCAGCGGCGTGTAACTGGGCTCAGATTCCCCCCGCCAATGCAGCGACGCAAGCACGAACAGGGCACCGAGCAATGCGCCGGATGCGACGTCGAGCGCCATGTGTTGCTTGATCGCCAGAGTCGAATAGACGATGAGCACGAACCACGCTGCATTGAACAATCGCAACAGGAGCGGCGTTCTAATCGTACGAAGGACCTCATCCACGCGCACCAGGGTGAAGGTTGCCGTGGCGACGTGCATCGAGGGGCACGCGTTACCCGTCTGATCCAGGTGATGGAGCAGGGTCAAGCCGGACCTGCTCGCGACGCCATGCGACAGCGGTGGCACTTGAGTCGGCCAGAAGTGAAAGATTCCGAGGCCTGTGACGCACAGTGCGGCCATCCAAAGCGCATAGGCCGCAACCTCGGCTGATGACCGCTGGAGCCCGGGTCCGGCACCCACGTAGACCCATAGTGAAACGTACGCGGCAAAAAATCTCGACTGGTAGGAAATCAGCTGATCGAGGGAGGTCACCGGGATGGTAACTGGCACGTGCGGTGGGTGGCGCTGCACATAAAAGTAGCCGATGAAGAAGAGGGCATTGAAGAGCGTGGTGCCCGCGATGGAGAGCACGGCATTCTTGCGCGCCCGCATGCCGAGCTCAGCCGCCCAGCCCGGCATTGAGCGGGGTGTCGCCGCCCTTGGGGTGCTGTGATCGTCAGACAAGAGGTCTCTCACTCGCGTCGCCCCACGCAATGGCCTCGCCGCCGCCGCGAGGGCCGGATTGCGATGCTAGCATGCGTTCCATTGAGCCTTCAGGGTACGAGCACGATCTCCACACGCTTGTTGCGCTTGCCTTCGTTGCGGATGCGCGTGACCCGAATACCCCCGATCTCCGAGATGTTGCGCACGTGCGTGCCGCCGCACGGTTGCAGATCGATTCCCGGAATCCTCAGCAGGCGTACACGACCGGCGCCGCGCGGCGGTTGCACGCTCATGGTCTTCACGAGCTCGGGTTGGGCATCGAGCTCCTCATCGGTGATCCAGATGGTTTCCGTGGCGGCCCCCGGTGCGATCAGGGCATTGGTCTCGCGCGTGATGCGCTCGGCGTCGAGGAGGCCCATGTCAATGTCGAAATCGAGGCGGCCTTTGTCGGGTGCGATATTGCCGCCGGACACGGGAGCCACGACCACACAAGAGAGCAGGTGCAGCGCGGTGTGCAGACGCATGAGCGAGTAACGACGCTCCCAGTCGATCTCGAGCGAGACGAGCTCGCCGACATCAGGGCGGGGCGCGCCGGGGGCGGAAATGTGATAGACGCTGCCGGGCTTGTCGCCTTTGCGGGTGTCGGTGAGGCAGATCCGCTCCCCCGTCTGCCGCACGAGGGCGCCAGTGTCACCGGGCTGGCCGCCTCCCAGCGGATAGAAGATCGTGCGATCGAGCTCGATTCCGCGCTCGTGCACTTCGAGCACGCGCGCGGTGGCTGTCCTGAGGTAGGCGTCGTCCCGGAACAGAAGATCGGTACTCAAGCGATGTGCCCCTGGGGTGGCTGACCTTTCGATGATAGAGCTTCAACGACCGTCGCGCCTCACCCAAAGCGAGGCCTCCAGGCCGGTCTCATTCGCTGGTACATTGCCTGGCGATGCTCGACAAGATCAGCACCGATGACGCCTTGCTGGACCTCTGCCGTCGGCGCGCCATCGACCTTCTCAAGAGAAATCTCACCTCCGCGGGGATCCGGGCGGCGAAGGCGACGCGGCGCGCCGAGCAGCGGGGTTACACGGCGATATTCGGTCGCGATGCCGCGATCTGCGCCTTGGGCATGGCGCTTTCAGGCGATCCGCTGCTGCGCCGGGAGGCTGCTCGAGGGATCGTTACCCTGGCGCGATACCAGGCCCCCAACGGACAGATGCCGAAGTTCGTTGACGTGCGACGGCGCGAGGCAGATTTCTGGTACGTCGGATGCATCGATGCGACGCTGTGGTGGCTGATCGCCGTTGCGCTGCTCGATGCATGGGGTGCTCCGGCGGGTTTGCGGCACAGGTACCGCGGGGTCATCGAGCGGGCGCTCGGGTGGCTGCGTGCCCAGGAGCACCAGCGCTTTTACCTGCTGCAACAGAACGAGGCGAGTGACTGGGCAGACATCATGCCGCGCTCCGGGTTCGTGCTCTATACCAACGCGCTCTGGTATTACGTGAAACGGCTTTACTCCATCTCACACGCCGCCGCCACGCGATCGAGCTTCAACGGCCTCTTTCATCCCTTCAGCGCGCAGCTCTCGAAGTATCGCCGTGCACACCTGCTGGCCGACTATGTGCTGCGGCGCGCGGCGCGCCGCCGGCTGTATTTGAGCTTCGTCAATTTCTCATTCTTCGGCGACGAGAATGATGTCTTCGGCAATCTGCTCGCGGTTGTGCTCGGCCTGCCGGATGCAGCGGCAAGCGCACGCACGCTGCGCGCGCTGCTGGCCACCCGCGCGAACGACCCCTATCCCGCCCGTACGGTCACGCGCCCGATCCGGCCCGGTAGTCGGCTCTGGAGACCCTACATGGCACGCCACAGGCAGAACTTCAGCTGGCAATACCACAACGGAGGCATCTGGCCTCTTTTGGGCGGCTTCTGGGTCGTGGCCATGGTCGCCGGTGACCGTATGACTCAGGCGCGGCGCGACCTGGTGCAGCTTGCAAGCTCATGCCGCCTCGGGGGCTGGCGATTCAGCGAGTGGTTGGACGGGCGCACACTGGCGCTACGTGGGATGCCCGGACAGTCGTGGAGCGCCGCCGCGTTCCTCCTGGCCGCCCATGCGCTTGAGACTGGCACCAATCCTTTCCAGACGCGGCGCAGGCCTCATGAGGGCAATCGGATCCTTGCAGCGCCGGACCTCCGCCGCTAGAATGAACGTTCATTCACTCGGAGCGGGGCGCAGCGCGAGCCTGTGCCTCACCCGTCTGGCTCTCCTTTCAGATGAGGATCATTCACGCATGATCGCGCGTTCGCGCGGGCTGTGGGTCACTGTCGCGCTCCTCGCGGGCGTCACGCTGTGCGGGTGCGACGATCACGCGGCAATGCCATCTGCGCAAGGCTTCCGCCCGGAGGTCACCGTGGTAGCCCTCAAGGCGCAACCGGTGACGCTCACGCGCGAGCTGCCGGGCCGCACGAGTGCATATCTGGTCGCCGATGTGCGGCCCCAGGTGTCGGGGATCGTCAAGCGGCGCCTGTTCACCGAGGGGGGCCTCGTACGCGCGGGGCAGGAGCTCTATCAGATCGACGATTCGATTTACCGCGCTCAGTACGACAACGCCAACGCAGCGCTGCAGAAGGCACAGGCCAACGCGGTGGCAGCCAATCTTGCCGCGCGGCGTGCCGCCGAGCTCATCAAGATCGATGCGATCAGTGCGCAGGACAACGAGAACGCGATCTCAGCCAAGGCTCAGGCGCTGGCCGACGTCTCGGCCGCTCATGCCGCACTCGACAGCGCAGCGGTCAATCTTGCCTACACCCGCATCACCGCTCCGATCACGGGGCGGATCGGCCGCTCTTCGGTCACGGCTGGAGCACTGGTGACCGCCGACCAGTCCACGGCGCTTGCAACCATTCAACAGCTCGATCCGATCTATGTCGATGTGAACCAATCGAGCGCCGATTGGCTGGAGCTCAAGCAGGAGATCGACTCGGGACGCATCCGCTCGAGCGGTGCGGGGACCCCGGCAACCATTGTGCTCGAGAATGGTGCGATCTATCCCCACCGGGGGAAGCTGCTGTTCACCGATGTCACGGTCGATCCAACCACCGGCAACTTCCTGCTGCGCGTGCTGGTCCCGAATCCCGAGGGGTTGCTGCTCCCGGGGATGTATGTGCGCGCCGTGATCGACGAAGGGGTACTGCCGCACGGCGTTCTTGCCCCACAAGGGGGCATCGAGCACGATCCGCGCGGCAATGCGACGGCGCTGGTCGTCGACTCGGTGGGGCGCGTCGAGCAGCGCCGCGTGGGAATCACCCGTGCGATCGGTGCTCGCTGGCTCATCGACAGCGGGCTTTCGGCCGGTGATCTCCTCATCGTCTCGGGCATACAGAAGGTGCAGCCCGGCATGCCGGTGCGTGCAGTTCAGGAGGCCGAGCCGCGGTAGGCACGCTCTCGCCGCGCCGAAAGCCCATGTCCCTGTCACACTTCTTCATCGACCGGCCGGTCTTCGCCTGGACCGTCGCGCTCATCATCATGCTCTTTGGTGCGGTCGCGATCACGCGGCTGCCGATCGCGCAGTATCCCAACATCGCCCCGCCCGCGGTGTCGGTCAGCGCATCGTACCCCGGGGCGGATGCGCAGACCGTGGAGAACTCGGTCACCCAGATCATCGAGCAGAACATGACCTCGCTCGATGGGTTGCTCTACATGGCATCCACGAGCGACAACGCTGGGAATGCGAGCATCACGCTCACCTTTGCGACCGGTACCAATCCGGACATCGCGCAGGTGCAGGTTCAGAACCGGCTGCAGCAGGCGCTGCCGCTGCTGCCGCAGATCGTGCAGCAACAGGGCATCAAGGTCGCAAAAGCGAACAATGACTTCCTGATGGCTGCGGGCTTCATCTCCTCCGACGGCAGCATCAGCGAGAGCGACATCGCCGACTTCGTCGCGACCAACATCGCAGACCCCGTGAGCCGGGTGCCGGGCGTGGGCTCGATGCAGGAGTTCGGTCCCAAGTACGCCATGCGCATCTGGCTCAATCCCGATCGCCTGAATACCTATGGCCTCACGCCCGATGATGTGGTCGCAGCGGTGCAGGCGCAGAACGCGCAGATCTCGGTTGGGCAGCTCGGCGGGGAGCCGGCTGTTCGCGGTCAGCAGATCAACGTCACCGTCACCTCGCAGGGAAGGCTGTCCACGCCCGAGCAGTTCCGCGACATCATTCTGCGCAGCAACACCGATGGCTCGACGCTCAGGCTCGGGGACGTGGCCCGCGTGGAGATCGGCCAGGCCGACTACAGCTATCACGTTCGCTTCAACGGCCAGCTGGCCGCCGGCATGGGCGTCATTCTCGCGCCCGGTGCCAATGCACTCGATACGGTTCGCAACGTCAAGGCGGAGATCGAGCGCCTGAGGCCGAGTTTTCCGCACAGCCTCGAGGCCGTTTACCCCTACGACACGACCCCGTTCGTGCGCAAGTCGATCCGCGATGTCATCGTGACGCTGGTGGAGGCGATTGCGCTGGTCTTCCTCGTGATGTTCGTGTTCCTGCAGAACATCCGCGCGACCTTGATCCCCGCGATCGCCGTGCCGGTCGTGCTGCTGGGGACCTTCGGCGTGCTGGCCATCGCCGGTTACTCGATCAACATGCTCACGATGTTCGCGATGGTGCTGGCGATCGGTCTGCTGGTCGATGACGCCATCGTCGTCGTGGAGAACGTCGAGCGGCTGATGACGGATGAGGGGCTCTCACCGCGCGAGGCGACCCGCCGCTCGATGGATCAGATCACCGGCGCGCTGATCGGAATCGCAACGGTGCTCTCGGCGGTGTTCGTGCCCATGGCGTTTCTTCAGGGGTCAACCGGCGTCATCTACCGTCAGTTCTCCATCACGATCGTCTCCGCCATGGTCCTTTCGGTGATCGTCGCGATCGTCGTGAGTCCCGCACTCTGCGCGACCCTGATCAAGCCGGTCAAGAAGGGCGAGCACCACGGCCATCGAGGCTTCTTCCGCTGGTTCAATCGCGTGTTCGATGAGAACAATGCGCGCTACCAGGGCGTCGTCGGTCGCATGGTGCGCCGGCCAGGACGCTATCTACTCGTCTACGTCGCGCTCGCCTCGCTGATGACGCTCCTGTTCTTCCGGCTCCCCACCGCGTACCTGCCGCAGGAGGATCAGGGTGCGATGATGCTGCTGGTGCAGGCCCCGGTCAACGCGAGTGTCGAGCGCACGGAGGTGGCGCTCGACAAGGTGCGCAACTACTTCGCCACCTACGAGCGCAAGGCGATGAGCTCGATCTTCACCATCTCCGGCTACAGCTTCTCGGGCCAGGGCCCCAACGCGGGCATGGGATTCATCCTGCTCAAGGACTGGAGCCAGCGGCCGGGTCGGGATCAGAGCGCCCAGGCCCTGCAGAGACGCGCCAACGGTGCGCTCTTCGGGCTGAAGGATGCGATGGTGTTTGCAGTGGCACCGCCCGTGGTCCAGCAGCTCGGCAACTCCTCCGGCTTCGACTTCTACCTCAAGGACAACGAGGACCAGGGGCATGCCGCCTTGATCGGCGAGCGCAACCAGCTGCTGGCGCTCGCGTCCAAGGACCCGCTGCTCGCCAACGTCCGTCCGAGTGGCCAGGAGGATGCACCGCAGTTTCGCATCGACGTCGATGCGCAGAAGGCCGCCTCGCTGGGCGTGTCCATCGCAGCGATCAACGACACACTGTCGCTCGCCTGGGGAGGACGCTACATCGATGACTTCGTCGACCGTGGCAGAGTCAAGCACGTCATGATTCAGGCCGATGCACCCTACCGTATGCAGCCCGGGGACTTCGGGCGCTGGTACGTGCGCAATGCCGCGGGCTCGATGGTCTCGATGGCCTCGCTCATCACGACCCACTGGACCTACGGCCCACCGCAGCTGGTGCGCTTCAATGATGCCTCGGCGGTGGAGATCAACGGCGAGGCGGGGCCGGGGGTGAGCTCCGGAACCGCGATGAACGAGATCGAGAAGCTCGTTGCGAAGCTACCGCCGGGCTACTCGGTTGACTGGGCGGGGGAGTCCTATCAGGAGCAGGCCGCGGGCGCGCAGCTGCCGATCCTCTACGGCCTTTCGCTCGCCGTCGTGTTCCTGTGCCTTGCCGCGCTCTATGAGAGCTGGTCCATTCCAACCGCGATCATCATGGCCGTGCCGCTGGGCGTGATCGGTGCCGTGATCGCCACGGCGCTGCGGGGCCTCGAGCGCGACATCTATTTCCAGGTTGCCATGCTCACGACCATCGGCCTGTCCTGCAAGAATGCGATCCTGATCATCGAGTTCGCCAAGGAGTACGTCGAGAGCGGCCTCGGAGTCATCGAGGCGACGTTGCACGCGGTGCGCGACCGGCTGCGCCCCATACTCATGACCTCCATCGCCTTCGGGCTCGGCGTGCTGCCCCTGGCGGTGGCATCGGGCGCCAGCGCCGGCGCGCAGCATGCGATCGGCACCGGCGTTTTCGGCGGCATGCTTGCCGGGACCTTCCTCGGAATTTTCTTCATCCCGGTGTTCTTCGTCGTGGTGCAGCGGGTGTTCCACAGCTTGCGCGAGAGCCCGGTGCCGGAGCCCGAGGCCCCGAGCTCATGAGCGCGCGCTGCGCAACTCGCCGATCGGGCGCGCATTTGCCCGGCCTGCGGGCGCTCGCGGCTGCTGGCGCAGCGGCCTGCCTCGTGGCCGCCTGTACGCTCGAGCCGCGCTATCACGCGCCGCCACTGCCGGTGCCCACTCAGTGGCCGATTCCGCCGACGGTCCCAGCGATCAAGGCGGCTGACCTCAACACTTTACCGGGGCCGGCGCCCAGCTCCGGCGCAATCGGCGGCACGCGCAGCGCGGTGGATATCGGCTGGCGCGACTTCTTCTCCGACCCTCATCTGCGGGAGATCGTTGCCGCAGCGCTCGCAAACAACCGCGACCTGCGCGTAGCGGTGCTCGATATCCAGCTGGCGCGCTCGCAATATCTCGTGCAGCGCGCGAGCAGTCTTCCCCAAATCGATGCGAACGGCAGCTACACGAAAGAGAAGCTGCCGCCCGCGGAGTTCGGATTTCCGATCACCGCGGCGTACTATCAGGCGGGCGTCGCGCTGTCCTCGTTCGAGCTCGACCTGTTCGGCCAGGTTCGGAGCCTCAACCATGCGGCTCTCGATCGGTACTTCGCGCAGTCCCAGGGTCGGCGCAGCACCCAGCTCAGTTTGATCGCCGAGGTGGCGCAGGGCTATCTCACGCTCGTCTCGGACCGCGAGCTGCTCAAGCTCGCCGAGGACACGCTGCACAGCCAGCAGTCCTCCTACGAGATCACGGTCAAGGAGCATCAGCACGGTCAGGTGTCGGGCCTCGATGTCGCGCAGGCGGAGACTACCGTGCAGTCGGCCCGTTCGGATCTAGCGCGCTACGAGGGCAACATCGCTCAGGACATCGATGCGCTCAGCCTCCTGGTCGGAGCACCGGTGGACACATCAGATATTCCGGAGGCTCTGGATGATCACGCCTTCGGCATCGCGATGCTCCCCGCGGAGCTCCCCTCGACGGTACTGTTGCGCAGGCCGGATGTGCTTCAGGCGGAGTACACCCTCCGTGCGGCGAATGCCGACATAGGCGCTGCGCGGGCGGCCTTCTTTCCGGCCATCAACCTCACGGGCAACATCGGCAGCCTGAGCCCGCAGTTCTCGGCCCTGTTCTCGGGCGGCACGGGCACGTGGGCCTACTCACCGCAAGTCAGTTTGCCCATCTTTCATGGTGGCCAGCTGATCGGAAACCTCTCCGAGGCGAAGGTCAACCGAGCCATCGCGCTCGCGCAATACGAGAAGGCCATCCAGACGGCCTTTCGCGAGGCGGCCGATGCTCTGGCGCTGACCGGCACGCTCGAGCGCGAGCGCGAGGCGGAGCAGGCGCTCGTCGGAGCCACCGGCCGTGCTTATGAGCTTTCGCGCGAGCGATACAAGGCCGGGCGCGACAGCTATCTCGACGTGCTCGACTCTCAGCGCAGCTACTACGCGGCTCAGCAGGGCCTGATCGCCACCGAGCTTGCCCAGCAAGACAACCGCGTGAGCCTCTACAAGGCCCTCGGCGGGGGGTGGCGGGAGACCTCCAGATGAGCTCGGATCCGCGCCCGGCACGACGCGCTCGTTCTGCGGAAGTCTCCCCCCATGCGACCGCGCCGCCGGCCACGCGCGCGCAACGCCAGCGCACGCGCATACTCGACGCCGCGGAGCGCTGCTTCATCGAGCACGGGTTTCACGCGGCGAGCATGGCGCACATCGCCGCGACCGCCGGCATGAGCCCGGGACTCATCTATCGCTATTTTGCCGGCAAGAACGAGATCGTCCGGGCGATCGTGGAGCGCCACCTGGAGACCGACGGGTGCCGGGCGATGCAACATCTCAATACGCGCGAGGACTTCGTCACGAGCATACTCGAGGCGTTCGAGCGCTGGCGCCGCCGCGACGACCCTGCCGTGAACGCCGCGCTGATTCTCGAGCTGACGGCCGAAGCCGCTCGCGATCCGGAGATCCGCGAGGTGGTGCGTAGCAAGGACCGGGTGGTCAGTGAGGAGCTCACGGTTGCGATTCAGCGTGCGGCTCGCGCGGCGGGCGGGGCGCTCTCCTCGGAGGCGGCCTCTGGACGCGCGGTCCTGCTGCAATGCCTGTTCGAGGGTCTGGCCTTTCGCGTGGTGCGCTCTCCGGAGCTCAGCGCGAAAGCCTTGCGGCCGCTGCTCGAGAAGGTGATCACGGCGCTCATGGCCCGGTGAGCTTCGCTCTTAAAACTTCAGGCGCACGCCGATCGTTGGGTTGAAATTGTTCGTCTCCAGATAGCCGCTCGCGAGCCCCCCGTGCACGTTGCTGTACATCGCGCCGGCGTAGGCGTCGAGGTGCACGTTGAAGCGGTAATCGGCATCGAAGGAGGTCGCCGTGAGGTCCCCGCTGCAGACGCTGTGCGCGCTCGTCACGCAACCCGCCTGCGTCCCGCTGCCGTAGGCGCTCTGGTGGACGCCGTAGTAGGCGGCGGTGAGGTCGAGCTTGGGGATGATCGAGTAGCGAACGCCGGTCCAGTACACCTGCTGCTGCTTGGAGTTGTCGTAGGCCGTGTTGTTGACGAAGGCGAGAATGTAACCGCCGATATCGGTGAACCCGGCGCTGAGCGGCGTCGATGGGTTCTCGTACTTGATGTGCTCGTAGCCGCCAAAGAGCTTGAGCGGATCCAGCTCGTATGCGGCCATCAGAGCAAAGGCAGTATTGTTGGAGATTGTCGCGGCGAGTGAATTCGACACCGAATAACCCAGTTTCGGAAGCTCGGCGACTTGGGCGGTCGTGAGGGATGTCACCGTGATCGCGCTGTTGGCCTTGGAGTAGTAGGCGTCGACCGATGCTCCGGCGAGTGCAGCGCCCAGGTCCGCCTGGAAGACCGTGTTGGCCGCTCCGGTGGATTCGTTGAGCTTGTATAGAGCGCCGACGTGCACGAGCTCGCTGAAGCTCACGAGATACTCGGCCGTGGAATCCATGCGGTTGGTCTCCTGCGAGCCTGCGCCGGAATAGGTATTCGAGGCGCCGAGCAGGCCGAAGGCCGAAGCATTGTAATTGGGGTCGTACTTGATGACGCCCTGCTGAAGGAGCGAGATCTGGCGACCGAAGGTGAAGGTACCGAAGTGCTGCGACTTCAGGCCAAGGTATGCCGTCTGGAAGGGCTGGCCCGCCGAGCTGCCATCCACGCCGACGCTTTGCTTGTCCAGCGGCAGGCCGTTGTTGACCGCCAATGACTTCAGCGAATTGGCGAGCTCGCCTGACTGTGGATTGAAGAAGCTCTCCACCTGGAAGATGCCGGATAGCTCCTCGTTCAAGGGCTCGATGCCGCGCAGACCGACTCTCGACTGACCCATGTTGCTCGGGGTCACGCCGAAGACCGACTCGCGGCTGTTCTGCCGGACGATGTTCCCGCTGGCGGCCGGCCGGTAGGGGGTGAACGGGGCACCATTGGTATCGTACTGGACGCCGAGGTCCACCACGCCGTAGAGCGTGATGCCGTGCCAGGTGAGGCTGTCCTCACCCGTGATACCAGGCCCCGTCTTCTGCTGAGCGAGCGCCTGGACAGAGGCGCCCAGCGCGATGATTGCCAGCAGTACATAACTGCGACCCAGAATCTTGCTAACCATGTACGCCGTACCCTCGAAGCTGTCGTTCCCGATGTCGTGCTCGCGGAAACGATTCTCAGGGGGTAGCGGTTATGCGGTCAGTCGCGCAGCGGTCACAGAGCGGTTGTAAGTTGGGGTAACGCGGAACGAAGCAGTGCCGCGGACCGCGAACGCTCGCGCACGAGCGCCGGCCAACCACGTGGGCCGACTTCTGGTATCATGGTGTGTTGGCTCCGACTTGGGCCGGGGCATGTCGCGTTGCGAAGCCGATCGCCAGCGCAGCCCACGTCTAGAGACCTGCCTCCACCTCGAGAATCGAACGGCCGCCGGGCGGCCGTGACGCAAGCGCGTACGCCAGGGAAATGCATGGACCTCCGCAACATTGCGATCATTGCACACGTCGATCACGGCAAGACCACTCTGGTCGATCAGCTGCTGCGCCAGTCAGGCGCGTTTCGCGAGCACCAGCTGGTCGCCGAGCGCGCACTGGACCGCAACGAGCTCGAGCGCGAGCGCGGAATCACCATCCTCGCCAAGTGCACCTCGGTCCTGTGGAGCGGCACGCGTATCAACATCATCGATACACCGGGCCATGCTGATTTTGGTGGCGAGGTCCAGCGGATTCTCAACATGGTCGATGGCGCACTGGTGCTGGTCGATGCCGCCGAGGGCGTTCTCCCGCAGACGAAGTACGTGGTCGGCAAAGCACTCGGCCGCGGGCTGCGCCCGATCGTCGTGGTCAACAAGGTGGATCGCACCGATGCTCGCCCGGAAGAGGTCCACACGGAGATCTTCGATCTGTTCGCCGCGCTGGGTGCAACCGACGCGCAGCTTGATTTCCCGATGCTGTACGCTTCGGGCCGCCATGGCTGGGCGGACACGACGCTCGCGGGACCGCGCCAGGACCTCACGGCGCTGTTCGAGCTGATCGTGCGGCATGTGCCGCCGCCCACGGTCGCGCCCGATGCGCCGTTTGCCATGGTGGCCACGATCCTGGATTACGACAATTACCTCGGCCGGGTGCTGACCGGGCGAGTCGAGCAGGGTCGCGCGCGCATCAATATGCCGGTCAAGGTCCTGCACGCCAACGGTGCGGTGGTCGAGACCGGGCGCATGACGAAGCTGCTCTCGTTCCGCGGCCTCGATCGGGTGCCGGTCGAGGAGGCCGAGGCGGGCGACATCATTGCGGTCGCCGGCTTGGCCCTGGCGACGGTGCCCGACACGATCGCGGCCCCCGAGTTGCCGGCGCCGCTGCCGGCCATTCCGGTCGATCCCCCGACCCTGGCGATGACCTTCCGCATCAATGATGGGCCCCTGGGAGGGCGCGAGGGCAGCAAGGTGACCTCCCGGCAGATCCGCGCGCGGCTGTTCCGCGAGGCTGAGGGCAATGTTGCGATCAAGGTGAGCGAAAGCAACGAGACCGAAGCGATCGAGGTTGCAGGACGCGGTGAGTTGCAGCTGGGCGTGCTGATCGAGACCATGCGACGCGAGGGGTTCGAGCTCACGATCGGCCGACCGCGTGTGCTCACCCGGCTGAACGAGGCCACGGGGGAGCGCGAAGAGCCCATGGAGGAAGTCCTGGTCGACGTGGATGAGCCCTACTCGGGCGTCGTGGTGGAGAAGCTCAGTCGGCGCAAGGGCGAGCTGCGCGACATGCGGCCCTCCGGGGCAGGAAAAATGCGCTTGACCTTCCTGGTCCCCAGCCGTGGATTGATCGGGTACCACGGGGAGTTTCTGACCGACACCCGCGGCAGCGGTGTGATGAATCGCCTGTTCGCCGGCTACGGTCCCTGGAAGGGACCGACCGAGGGCCGCCGCTTTGGCACGTTGATCTCCAATGCCGATGGCGAGGCCGTGCATTACGCGCTGTTCTACCTCCAGGAGCGCGGCGCTCTGTTCGTGAGCCCGGGCGACAAGGTCTATGTCGGGATGATCCTGGGCGAGCACAACCGCGGCAACGACCTCGACGTGAATCCGATCAAGGAGAAGAAGCTCACCAACATTCGCGCCGCCGGCAGGGACGACGCGATGCTGCTGACTCCCCCACGCCGCATGAGCCTGGAGCAGGCGATCGCCTACATCCAGGATGATGAGCTGGTCGAGGTGACCCCCGGTGCCGTGCGGCTGCGCAAAAGATTCCTCGATCCACACGTCCGCAAACGCTCCGAGCGCCGCCCCGAGGATGCGATAGCGTAGCGGGCAGGCTCGAGCCACAGCGCTGCTGGCACGGGAACGCAAAGTGCTCGGTAGCGCTGCTGTTCGGCACGGCACGAGAAGGACCCGCGGATGCCGGAGAGGATCGATACCAAGCCTCCAGCGCCGCGGCCGCCAACGCCGGGCACCCCCACCAGGCCGGGCATTCCCGGCTGGTACTGGATCTTCTTCGCGCTGCTTCTGCTGTGGAATTTCTGGTCGTTCCTTCCGCGGCTGAACGAGCCCGCCAAGCTGCCCTACAGCGAGTTCGTCGCCCAGGTCGCGGCCGACAACGTGGAAAAGGTCCACATCGTCGGGGCGGCGATCAGCGGCACATTTCGGCATGCAATCCTGTGGCCGAAGACGCCACCTTCTCCGGCCCGCGAGCCCGCACAGCCTGAATCGCACCCCGCCGGTGCGCACGCCGCCTCCTCGAGCCACACAGGAGCCCAAGCGCCACCCGTAAGCTCGAGCGCCAGCTCCAGCGCACACCTTGCTGCTGCGGCGCATTCGGCGCATTCGTCTGCATCGCAGATCACCCGGTATACAAGCTTCAGCACGACCTACCCCGAGGTGGTGGGCGATGGCGCACTGATGCCCCTCCTGCGTACCCACCACGTCACCATCGATGTCTCGACGCCATCACAGCCGTGGTTCTTGATCGCGCTCACCGATGGGATGCCACTGGTGCTGATGGTGGCGCTTCTCGTGTGGATGGGACGCCAGGCATCACGAACGCAGAGCGGGATATTCGGGCTGTCTCGCAACAAAGCGCGTCGATACACGCAAGATCGTCCGAAAGTCACGTTCGCCGACGTGGCAGGTGCCGATGAGGCAAAGCAGGACCTCACCGAGGTCGTCGACTTCCTTAGCCACCCCTCCAAGTATCTCCAGATCGGCGCGCACATACCCCGCGGCGTGCTGCTGGTTGGGCCGCCCGGGACCGGCAAGACGCTGCTCGCGCGAGCCGTTGCGGGGGAGGCGGGCGTGCCCTTCTTCAGCATCAGCGGCTCGGAGTTCGTGGAGATGTTCGTCGGAGTGGGCGCAAGCCGTGTGCGCGATCTGTTCTCGCAGGCGAAGGAGGCCCAGCCTGCGATCATATTCGTCGACGAGCTCGACGCCGTGGGCCGCCGTCGAGGGGCCGGGCTCGGTGGTGGCAACGATGAGCGCGAGCAAACGCTCAACCAGCTTCTGGTGGAGATGGACGGCTTCGATGAGCGTCAGCAGGTGATCCTGCTTGCGGCCACCAATCGCCCCGACGTGCTCGATCCGGCGCTGTTGCGGCCGGGGCGCTTCGATCGCGAGGTGTTCGTTCCGTTGCCCGACTGGCGCGGCCGGCAGGGAATACTGCGCATTCACACACGCCACCTGAATGTCGCATCCGATGTGGATCTCGAGCAGCTCGCCCGTACTGCGACCGGACTCTCCGGGGCGGACCTGGCGAACCTGTGCAACGAGGCAGCGCTGGGCGCCGCTCGGGCCAATCGCACCGAAGTCACGATGCGCGACTTCGAAGAGGCCTGGGACAAGACCGTGCTCGGTGCCGCCCGCACCACCGTGCTCACGCCGCAGGATCGCCGCGTCGTCGCCTATCACGAAGGCGGTCATGCGGTGGTCGCGTGGCTGACTCCGAACGCCGATCCGGTCCGCAAGGTGACCATCGTCCCTCACGGTCGTGCGCTCGGAGTCACCGAGCAGCTTCCGACCGAGGACCGCTACAATCTCAGCCGCGCTGACTTGCTGGCGCGACTGGATGTCATGCTGGGTGGGCGCACCTCCGAAGCGCTGGTCATCGGAGAGATCACGACCGGCGCCGAGAATGACCTCATTCAGGCGACGCGCCTGGCGCGACGGATGATCTCACGTTGGGGAATGGGCAGCCTCGGACCGGTCGCGTTCGACTCGCAGGAGGAGCAGCCGTTTCTCGGCTATCAGATCTCACAGGGACGCGACTACAGCGAGGAGACTGGTGCCCGCATCGATCGGGAGGTGCAGCAGCTATTGACCGACCGGCAACAAACGGTGCATCGGCTGCTGAGCCAGGCGCGAGAGCGTCTGGATGCGCTCGCGAATCGATTGCTCGCGGAGGAGACCGTGGGCTTTGCCGAACTCGCGCGGATTCTCGGCCCGCGCCCGGACGTGAGCCTCAGCGCAGTGTCAGCGCCAGAATCATGACCAGCAGGCCGCCGATCAGCGCCACATAGAGATTCAGGTCCCCCGACTGCAGCGCGCGCAGCCACCCCGCGAGATTCCACACGATCCGGCGGATGGGTGTGAACAGTAGGGGTCCAAAGACATCGGCGATGTCGTGCTCGAACTCGAGCTTGCGGATGAAGTAGGCGACAGCACGATGCTCGCGTGCGGTGTCGAGCGTCGGCCGGTAGATGAAGCTGTAGAAGGTGCGCATGGCATTCGCAAAGGTGAGTGTGGTGGTGGCCGCTCGTTGCGGATCCTCCCGGAAGCCTCCATACCAAACGGGTACCCGGCGGACGGCATGGCCTCGCGCGTTGAGCAACAGCAGCAGCGGGAGGATCGAGAGCAGTGGCATCACGATGACCAGCTTCGAGGGTGAGATGAACGCGAACCGGTCGGTGAGCGGTACCAGCAGCCAGCCGCTGTGCATGGCCTGGGCGGCATCTGCGCCGAACTGGGCAAGGTCCGCGACGCTCAGTCCTCGCAGCCACACCGGCAGACCGACGGCCGCCCCCAGAACGGCGACACCGAGGATGAGCACCGCAAGGTCGTGAGCGATGCTGACGGGCGGCCGCCGCTGCCCGGCTCCGCTGCCGAGCAAACCGATTCCAAACGCCTTGACGAAGGTTGCGAAGGCCACGGCCGCCGTGAGCGCAAGTCCGGCTCCGGCGAGCGACAGCGTCAGGCGGCCTGTGAGTGTTGCAAGGTGAAAGCCTTGAAAGACGACCTGAAAGGTGAACCATTCAGTGGCAAAGCCGATCTGGGGCGGCATGGCGGCAAGGCTCATCGCCGCAAACAGAGCGCCGATGCCGAAGATGGAGCTCGAGGCACGCAGCCATCCGTGTTGCGCAAGGCGGTAGGTTCCGCCTGCAACGTACAGGCCATCGGCGCACAGGAACAGCCCGCCCTTGGCCAGGGCGTGACCCGAGAGGTGTAGCACGGCGACCGTCCATGCAAGAGCGGCGAGGCTGTCCTGCCGGTCCGCTCGAAACAGAAGTGCGGCGCCCACTCCCGTCACGGCAATCGCGGCATTCTCGGCCGAGGAGAAGGACAGGAGCCGCCGCCAGTCGTCCTGCTGGAAGGCATACAGCACGGCGAGGATCGAGGAGAGCACACCCACGACCGTGACGAGGACGCCGAGGCCGAAGGCCCCCGAGGATGGCAACCAGTCGATCAAGCCGCGCGACAGACCGAAGAATGCGGCGTTGAGCACGACCCCGGACATGATGGCTCCGGTTGCACCGCTCCCGCTCGCATACGCGCCGGGGAACCACTCATAAAAGGGCAGCAGCCCGAGCTTCGCTCCGAAGCCGACGAGCAGGGAAAGTCCGACGAGGAACCGCACGCCGCTCGGAAGTGCAGCGGCTGCCGTGCCCAGCGCGCCGAAACCGATCGCGCCGCCTGCCGCGCGAGCGATCAACAGTAACGCCAGCAGAATCGCGACCGCACCCACCTCGAGCATCGACAGCATATACAGCGTGCTGCGGTCGGTCGCGGGCGAAGCACGCTCGGAGAGAAGCATCACGGCGCCTCCGAGACTCATCAGCTCCCAGGCAATGAGAAAGGAATAACCGTCCTGCAACCCAAAGACGCCCAGCGCGCCGAGCAGGGACAGCGCCGCTCCCACGAGCCAGCCCCCGCGCTCGCCCCCGATGGGACTGCCCAGAGCAACCGCAAGAAATGCCGGCAGCAGCCCGAAGCCCATGAGCCAGAGCGCCTCGGGCGTGTAGTGCACGCGTACCGGCTCGCCGGCGAGGGCGATCGGCAGGTCGAGGACACCGCTTCCCTGAGGCAACGTCGAGGCGATTGCGCCGATGGCCAGCACGGCCCCGATCGCGGTGAGCCCGCTCGCCAGCACCCGCAAGCGCAGCAGAGCGCACGTGAGGCCCGCAACCCAGAGCCAGAAGGCCGCGATCAGAAGCTCAGGCACTAGCGCCGTCCTGGATTCGGCCCCCATGTACGCGCTGTGGCATCCGCTCGAGGAGCATCAAGAGCGCGTGGATCATCGCCGCCGGGTTCGGCGGGCACCCGGGGACCAGGACGTGAACGGGGAGCACGCCCTCGAGACCGTTGCCGCACGCGTAGCCTCCGCCGTTGGTTCCGCCCGATACGGCGCATGTCCCCATCGCCATCACGAAGCGTGGCTCGGGCAGGGATCGATAGGCCTCCTGGAGCGGCCCATGCATGGCGTAGGTGACCGGACCGGTGACCAGGAGCAGATCGGCGAATCGCGGCGACGGCGTGAAGAAGATGCCCAGGCGATGCAGGTTGTAGAAGGGATTGTTGAGCGCCTGCAGCTCCGACTCGCACCCGTTGCACGAGCCTGCATCGACGTGGCGCACGTGAAGGCTGCGGCCGAAGATGCGGCGGATCCCATCCTTGACTGCCGCCCCCTCCGCGGATGCCTCGGCCCGGTCCCAGAGGAGATCCTCGCGCCGACGCACGCCAAATGCCCAGTCATTCGAGGGGGCGAAGGCTCCCGTCGGGCACGCTTCCACGCACATCTGGCACACGACGCAGCGCCCGTAGTCCACGGTGACGCGCTCCGTGGCATCGGTCACGTCGGAGACCTGGATCGCACCGGGCAAGCACGCATCGGCACATCTGCGGCAGCCTTCCCGACAGCGGTCAGGGTCAAAGCGCGGCATACCCATGTACCCGTCCTGTCCGTCGTGCGGCCCGTGCGGCCAGCGCGTGGAGACCTTGCCGCCTCGCAGGCCGTACAGTGTCCACAGCGGAATGGTTTTCAGAGCCATCTGCAGTACCTCAGCGATCGCAGCCTGCGATCGACAGTCCGAAGCTCGCCTCGTTGATCGCGTAGTCCATCATGTTGCTGTCGTGCACGGTGTAGGGGAACACGCGCCAGTTCGAGAAGCTCGGTGATTTGATCTTCACGCGGGCGAGGGCCCCCTTCTCATCCAGATGAGCCGCGTAGTACAGCGTGCCGCGCGGCGACTCGGACCAACCGAGTCCCTCGGTGCCCGGTTCTGCATGGCAATCGATGCGGCTCGCACCCGCTGGCAGCCCATCGAGGATGTGCGTGACGATCTCGATGCTGTTTGCAATCTCGGCGATGCGCACCTGCTGGCGTGCGTGCGCATCACCTCCTTGTTCCAAGGCGACGCGCAATGGCATCTCCGCATAGGCCTCGTAGGGCTGATCGCGTCTGGAATCCCGGTCGACTCCCGAGGCGCGCTCGATCGGACCGGTTGCGCCCTGATCAAATGCCAGCCTTCGCCCGAGTATCCCGGTGGTGATCAGGCGGTCGAGATGGGACGTGCTCGACTCGAGCAGCTCCGCATACGACTCAAATTCCGCCCGGAGCCTCCCGAGCGGTGCGGCGATCTGATCCAGTTGCGGCTCGCGGCGCAGGCCGCCGGGTGCGATGAGGCTGCGCAGCAAACGACTGCCGGTCGCGCGGCAGTTGATTTGCTTGGCGAGCTCCTCGAGGTACTTGCCCTCCGCATCGGCCACCTTGAGTGTCGTCGTATTGCACAGGTGGCCCAGATAGTGCAGGTGATTGTAGATACGCTCGAGCTCGGCGAGCAGCACGCGCAGCCACATGGCGCGGCGCGGCACCTCGCACCGGGCAGCGCTCTCGATCGCATGACAGAAGGCGATCGCATGCGCCACGCTGCCGATGCCGGACACGCGCTCCGCGAGCACAACGGCGAGGTCGGGATTTTGTCCCTCGAAGCGCTTCTCCATCCCGCGGTGCTTGAAGAAGAGCTGCGGCTGGTAATGCAGAATGGCCTCGCCGATGTATAAGAAGAGGAACTCGGCGGACTCGAGCACGTCTGCGCGGATGGGACCGAAGGGGAGCAGTTGAACGTCCTGAGGAGCTGCGCCTGCGACCACCGGCAGGTTATGCGGGGCCGGAGCATAGTGCACGGGCGCCGCGCTTCCCGGCAGGAGCGGAGCTCGCGGTAGGCTTGCTCCCGGCAGCAATACGAGCGGGTCGGGCTGGGGCTGACCCTCGAAGCGAAGCCCGCACAGATCCGTCATCTCGCGCTCGTACCAGGACAGGAGCGGTGCGATGGGAGCGAGGCTCGGCAAAGGGGCAAGCCCTGGGCGACACCGCCAGATGCGCGGAGCCGGGGCGGAAGCAGGGTGCACGATGTAGCGGACCTCCGGATCGTGCGGTCCGTGCGGAAACCACGCATATACGAATTGCATGCGCGCGCCCCCTTGGAGGGCTGCGCGGCAGCGCTCCTCGAGCTCCGAGACGGTCACATCCTCCAGCGGCGTGCGGCTCGCGCCGGGGTGGAGGCCAACGGAAGTGGACGCTTCTTCCGTCACGGAGCTGTGCCCACGCTCAGCTGCGCGGCAATGGCCGCGAGGTAGCTCGAGAGCGCGTGAGGCCACCAGAGCCCCAGCGCAAGCAGCGGGAGCAGTGCCAGCCACATGGGCAAGGTGCACCAGAGGCTCGTGGCGCGCGCGCGAGGCTTGGGGAGCGCGGCGGGGTCGTTGCTCGCCGCGGAGCTCTCCGCGGAGCTCTCCGCGGAAGTCTCCGCGAAGTACATCGCACGGAAGTGGTTGAGGAATCCGACGAAGATGACCACCAGCAGCACGAGCATCACGAACGCGGCCCACGCGTTGGGACCGGTGATACCCGCGCGCAAGATCGTGACCTCGCTCAAGAACAGGCCGAAGGGCGGAGCCCCGGTGATCGCGACTGCACCTGCAATCCAGAGGACACCCGCGACCGGCATCATCGTCAGGACGTGATGCATCCGGCCCATGCGCTTGCTGTGGAATGCATGCACGGCCTCCCCCGCACCAAAGAACATGAGCGACTTGTTCAGCGAGTGGTTGAGCATGTGATAAAGGGCGCCGGCCACCCCCAGAGGTCCCCCGAAGCCGAAGCCCACTGTCATGACGCCCATGTGCTCGACGCTCGAGTACGCCATCAGTCGCTTGAGTTCCGTTTGACGAGTGATGAACAGCGCCGCAACGGCGATCGACAGGCTGCCCACGATCACGACGACCGTGCGCGGCATCATGCCCAGGCGGGCCGAGTCGGCGACGTGGATGAACCGAGCGATGCCGATCATGGCAGTGTTGAGCAGCGCCCCCGAGAGCATCGCAGAGACCGGCGCCGGGCCCTCGCTATGAGCATCCGGAAGCCAGGTGTGCATCGGTGCGAGGCCGACCTTGGTCCCAAAGCCGATGAACACCAGCAGGAAGGCGGCCAGGGCGAGCGTCGGGTTCAGGTGGGGCGCAACCGCGCGCAGCGCCGACCAGGTGAGATCGTAGCTGGGTCCGAGGCTGAAGCTTCCTGCCCAGTAGTAGAAGACGATGCCGAGCAGCGCCAGGCTGATCCCGGCCGAGACGATGACGATGTACTTCCACGCGGCCTCCACGCTCTCGCGGGTACGCTCGAAGCCCACCAGGAACGTGCTGACGAGGGTCGTCAGCTCGATGGCGATCCAGTAGACACCGACATTGTTCATGAGAGGTCCGACGAGCGTCGTCAGCGCGAAGCCCGCGAACAGCGCATAGAAGTGATGCAGACGGGGATCTGCTTCGGGTGAGCGCATGTATCCGATCGCGTAGATCGATGCGAGCAGATACACGGTGGCCACGGATAGCAGCACCCAGGCGCCGAGCGGATCGACGATGAGATAACCTCCCCAGAAGGTGTACGGTCCGCGCAGCGCCAACGGCACCAGGCCCACGACAGCCGCAAAGGCGATCAGGGCCGCGGCGAGGTTCAAGAGCTCCGCGGCCCGAGCCCGCCGAACGAGCAGGCAGCCTGCCGCGGCGGCAAGCGGGGCCAGTAGCAGGGTCATCACCCCGATCATTGCAAGGCGCGGTGCGCTCACCCGGCCAACCTCGTGAGCTCCCGCGTGCTGGAGGTGCCGGCGTGGGTCACCAGGTAGCGCACCAGAACGCCGAAGCAGGCGACGACAATGAGCAGATCGAACAGGATCACCAGCTCGATGAGCAGCGGCATTCCCGGCACGAGGATCTGCGAGCCGAGAAAGATCCCGTTCTCGAGCACCAGGATCGCGAGGATCTGGCTCAGGACCTCGCTGCGCACCATGAGCATCAGGAACCCGATGAGCTTCATGGACAGCATCACGGTCAGCGCGAGCACGGCGACGGTTCCGGCGAGTCCCAGCGACTGGCCCAGGTGCGCTGATACGACGAACGCGAACAGCACCAACAGGGCGCCGACCACGAGGCTCGAGCTCGGGGCCAGGCGCTCGTGCAGCTCGCGGTCGACGTTCAACCGGCGAATGATGCGTAGGAGCAGGTACGGCAGCACCAGGCCGCGAAACAACGCCGTGAGAGCTGCGATCACGAAGAGCTCGGGAAAGCCTCCGTAATAGCCGACGGTCGCCGACAGCAGCGCGATGAGCCAGGATTGGACTGCAAACGCGAACAGATACTGGATCAGCCAGCGCGAGCCGAGCATGACGAACGTGAGCAGCAGACTCGTGATTGCGAGGAGGCTGAAGAGCGAGCCGGCGAGCGGCGGTAGCTGTGCGGCGAACATCCTCATCTCAGCTGATTGGCGACGATCGCGAGGATCGCCAGAAGAAAGGATGCCGCGAGCGGCTCCTGGTAGCGGTAGTAACGCAGCCGGGATTGCGCGGTTTCGACCCCGACGACCGCCAGGGCGACGGCCAGGAACTTCAGCAGCAGCGCGATGGCGGCGCCGAGAGCTCCCGAGGCCAGCCCTCGGATCGACAGGCCCCAGGGCAGCAGCAGCACATTGCAGAAGATCGTGTAGAGAATGAACTGCTTCATCATCGAGGCCCACCTCAGCAGCCCGAGCAGCGGGCCGGAGTACTCGAGAATGCGCGCCTCGTCGATCATGTAGACCTCGACGTGCGTACTCGAGTGGATCGGCAGGCGATCGGTCTCGACCAGCAGCAGGATGAAGAACGCCGCAACGAGCAACAGGTGCGCTGGGCTCCAGTAGACGGCCGGCTGTGCGACCAGCAGATGATTCACCACGAAGGGCAGCATGGCCTTTGCAAGCAACGTGATGCCGACAAAGACGAGGATCAACGTGGGCTCCGCGAGGATACCCAGCATCACGGCGCGCGAGGAGCCGATGCCACCGTAGGCGCTACCCGAATCGAGTCCTGCGAGCGTGATGAAGAACGAGCCCAAAGTGAGGATGAACCCGCCGCCCAGGATGTCTCCCATATCCGAGAGGGGCAGAGGAAAGTTGGTGAGCACGGGGATCAGGATCGGTACCGTGAGCATGCAGGTGAATGCCACGACCGGCGCGATCCAGTAGATGAGGCTCGCGGTCTCGGGTACCACGAGCTGCTTGTGAAACCACTTCCACAGGTCGCGGTAGGGCTGCAGGACTCCTGGGCCCTGTGCCCGCTGAACGCGCTCTTCCCATTGCAGGATCACTCCCTGCAGAAGAGGGGAAAGAGCGAGAACGGTGAGGACTTGAGCGATCTGGAGGAGGATGTCCCGCGTCACGACAGATCAGCCAACGGTCGATGCCAACACAACCTCCCTCCGATGGGGGGGCGATAGACGGTAGGCATCATCAGCCGATCTGCGGCGGTCACAAGGAGGAATGCCATCTCCCTGTTCCGCAATATACGGATCGCCCCCGAAGGGGGCAAGGGGTGGTATACCTACGTCACGAGGTACGACATGCAAGGCTCATTCGTCCGGTTCTACGTGCACGAGGATCACAAGTACAAGCACCGCCTAGTCTGGGAGTGGCTGCTCGAGGAAGCCAACAAGCTCGGGATCCGGGGGGGCTCGGCGTTCAAGGCCATGGCCGGCTTTGGCCGCCACCACAGGCTGCACGAAGCCCACTTCTTTGATCTTGCCGGGCAGCTTGCAGTCGAGGTGGAGTTCATCGTGACCGAAGAGGAGGCTCAGAAGCTCCTCGACCTGCTGCATCGGGAGAAGGTGCGCCTCTTCTACGCGCACATCCCGGCGCACTTCGGGATCGTGAACCCGGATGCGGCCGATCCGCCCTCAGTGCGGACTTGATGCCGCCGCGTGCGTGACCCCAGGCGTCGGTTTCCCGCTGCCGCGGTTTTCCGCGTCTGCAGCGGAAACCTCCTGGAGATGTACGATTTCACCATCTTCGGGTATTACGCCGCCCCGATCAGTCAGGCCTTGTTTCCAGGGGGTAATGCGTTCGTCGCCCTGATGCTGGCGTTCACCACCTTCGGCGCCGGCTTTCTCATGCGCCCCTTGGGCGCGGTCGTGCTGGGCGCCTATGCGGATCGTCACGGTCGGCGCGCCGGACTGCTCGTGACATTGACGCTGATGTCCGTGGGCATTCTGTCGATCGCATGCGTGCCGGGTTACGCGAGCATCGGGCTTCTCGCCCCCTTCATCGTCCTGGTGGGCCGGCTGCTGCAGGGATTCTCCGCCGGCATGGAGCTCGGCGGCGTCTCGGTCTATCTGGCGGAGATCGCGCCACCCGACCGCAAGGGCTTTTATGTCAGCTGGCAATCCGGCAGCCAGCAAGTGGCGGCGATGCTCGCCGCTCTCATCGGAATCGCTCTGGGCTCGATGCTCTCGCCGGAGCAGATGAGGCGCTGGGGGTGGCGCATTCCGCTCCTGCTCGGCTGTCTCATCATCCCGGTGCTCTTTCAGCTGCGTCGATCACTTCCGGAGACGCCGGCGTTCATGAGCCGGCCGCGAAAGCCGAGTCGATCGGAGCTCATGAGCTCGCTGGCACGCCACTGGAGGATCGTGCTCGCCGGAGCCTTGATGGTGACGATGACCACGGTGTCCTTCTACATGATCACGGTTTACGCCCCCACCTTCGGCCACGGGGTGCTGCATCTGAGCACCCGGGACACCTTGATCGTCACGCTTTGCATCGGAGCGTCGAACCTTTTCTGGCTGCCCGTGATGGGAGCGGTGTCCGATCGGCTGGGGCGCCTGCCGCTGCTTCTCGCCTGCACGAGCCTCATGCTGCTGACAGCCTATCCAGTCATGGTGTGGTTGGATCAGGCGCCCTCGTTCGGACGGCTCCTCGCAACGCAGCTGTGGCTGTCGTGCCTCTATGGCAGCTACAACGGTGCCATGGTGGTCTACCTGACCGAGATCATTCCCACCGACGTGCGCACGATGGGGTTCGCGCTTGCGTACAGCCTGGCCACGGCCCTCTTCGGGGGGTTCACACCTGCAGTCAGCACGTTCCTGATTCATGTGACCCACAACCGCGCCATGCCTGGGCTCTGGCTGTCGATTGCAGCGCTCTGCGGACTGCTTGCAACGCTGGCCAGCCGGCGCATCCGTCCGCTCGCACCGGAGGCTGCGTGAGGCACGCGCTCTCGAGCGGGTCTAGGTGCCGGTGGGTGACTCGACGGGCTCGATGAGCTGCGGATCGTTGTTCTTCGGCGTATTCACGCGCGTGCTCACCCGGTAGGCGTGCATCAGGTCGTCCGGATATTGAAGCAGCACGCCCTTCGCCTCTGCGGGGCTGCCGGACAGCCACGTCGCGTGATCCTGCTGCCGCAGGATCGCAGGCATGCGGTACGGATTGGCCCCGGTGTTGTGAATGTCACGCATCAGGGCGTTGCCAGGCAACGTCACGATGGTGCAGCTGCGAACCACCGTCCCATCCTCGCGTCGCGAGCCGTCCCAGAGTCCGGCAAACCCGAAGAGGGGCTGATCGGAGAGCTCGATGAGATAGGGTTGCTTGCGACCGTCGGGCTCGAGATGCCACTCGTAGAAGCCATCGGCCGGGATGATGCAGCGGCGTCTGCGCTCCCACGGGCCGCGCCAGGCGGGCGCGGTCGCAAGCTTCTCAACGGTCGCGTTGATGGTCGAGTACTTGGGCGGCTCGCCTTGGGCGAAGAACGGAATCAGCCCCCAGCGCATCATGAGGCCCTCCCGCGCACCGTCCTTGCCGAGCCGCACGACGGGGACCTCATCCGTCGGGGCGATGTTGTAGCTGGCAGTGAAGTGCCAGGCGAGCCGCTCAATCCCGAAATAGTGCTCGGCGCGCGTCACCTCGCGCAGAATGTATCGACCGCACACTACGCCGTTGCGCTCGTGGTGGGCGCACGCGCCTCGAGCGCCATGACGATGAGTGCCCAGCCGCCGAAGATCATATTGACGCCGATCAGAAGCCCGAGCGCCCAAACGGCCGTGCCCGGCAAGCCCGCGAACAGAATGATGCCGAGGACCAGATCGACCAGGCCGCTTGCCAGCATCCAGCCCCAGCGAGCGGAAAGTCCCCTGCGGTGCTCGAGCGCATAGAGGATCGACAGGACGCCTTCGATGAGCAGGAAGGCGATGAGCACGGCGGTCAGCGAGAACACACCCTGCATCGGCCACCCGAGGAGCAGCGCCCCGGCAACGATGCCGAGCAGGGCAGACAGCAGCGACCACCACAGCCCCGGGGCGTGCCGGGCGCGAATCGTGGCAATCAACCCGATGATGCCGCTTAGCAGCAACAGCCAGCCGAAGAGCACGGCGGCAGCGAGCGAGGCCAGGGCGGGCAGAAAGATCGCGAGCATGCCCAGGATGAGGAGCGCGATGCCCTCCGACAGAAACAGTACCCAATGGTGGCGAATGGTCTGCCGGAAGACCGTGCCGATATTGCCGGTTGGATCGACCGCCATGGGCTGCTCCCGCGGGATAGGGGAGGCTAGTGTACTTCCCGCGGACCTGCGGGGTCGATCGTGTAGTGTATGCGGGTCATGAACGCCACGACCGAAGCGGCCCTGCTCGACCCCTCCGATCCCCTCGCGCGAGAGGCCCAGACCTTCCCCAGGCTCAGCGACGAGATGGCGCGGCGAATCGCAGGCTATGGTCAGGAGGAATCCCCGGTTGCGGGGAGCCTGCTCTTCGAGCGCGGACAGCGCGGCACCGATTTCTTCCTGGTGCTGAGCGGCCATCTCGAGGTGCTCGAGCACGACCGGGAAGGCGAGCCGCACGTACTGCGGCTGGTCCGCTCCAACCAGTTCACCGGCGAGATGAATCTCTTCAACGAGCGCCAGGCGCTCGTTTCGGCGCGTGCCGGGCGGGCAACGCGCCTGGTGCGTGTGCGCCGCGCTGACTTTCGGCAGCTGATCTCGAGAGAGACGGATATCGCCGAGATCATGATGCGTGCGTTCATTCTGCGCCGGGTGCTGTTCGTGACGCATGCATACGCCGCCGTGGAGCTCGTGGGCCCCGGCCATGGGGGGGACACTCTGCGCATTCAGCGCTTCATGCGGCGCAACGCCTACCCGTACCGCCTCCTCGATACCGAGACCGAGCCGGATGTGGGCGAATTCCTGCGGCATTTCGATGTGTGCGAGGCCGATTTGCCGGTGGTGCTGCTGCCCGGCAAGGTCATCCTGCGCAATCCCGATGAAGTGCGGCTCGCAGATGCGCTCGGACTGGTGGAGGCGCTCGACCCCGCGACGGTCTTTGATGTGGCGGTGGTGGGGGCGGGACCCGCGGGACTCGCCGCGGCGGTCTACGCCGCATCCGAGGGGCTGAAGACGGTCGTGCTCGAGAGCACGGCGCCGGGTGGGCAGGCGGGCACCTCATCCAAGATCGAGAACTATCTGGGGTTTCCGACCGGCATCTCGGGCCAGGCGCTCGCCGGGCGCGCGCAGAGTCAAGCGCAGAAGTTCGGGGCGCGGCTCGCGATTGCCCGTACAGCCACGGGCATCGACTGCACGGCACACCCCTATCGGATCAAGCTCGGGCAGGAATCGGTCTGCGCGCGCAGCATCGTCGTGGCCTCCGGGGCGCGCTACCGCAAGCTGCGCCTGGAGAACTACGCGCGCTTTGAGGGCCAGGGCATTCACTATGCGGCGACCGCGATGGAGGCTCACCTGTGCGAGGGACAGGAGGTGGTGATCGTGGGCGGGGGCAACTCGGCAGGTCAGGCGGCGATGTTTCTCGCGCGCACCGTGCAACACGTCTACATCATCGTGCGTGGGGCGGGGCTTGCGGCCACGATGTCCGACTACCTGGTGCGAAGAATCGAGAGCTCACCGCGGATCAGTGTCCACCCCTACAGCGAGATCACCGGGCTCGACGGTGAGCGCTCGCTGCAGCAGGTGAGCTGGACCGATCGAAAAAACGGGACCACACAAGCCCACCAGATTGGCAATCTGTTCGTCATGATCGGCGCGGAGCCGAACACCGAATGGCTCGAGGGATGCCTGGCGCTCGACCCCAAGGGTTTCGTCTGTACGGGTGTGGGCGAGGACGGGCGGCGGCTCGCGTCTCCCTTCGCGACCAATCTACCGGGCATTTTCGCGGTTGGGGATGTGCGATCCGGCTCGGTCAAGCGCGTGGCCTCCGGTGTGGGCGAGGGGTCGGTCGTCGTGCAGGCCATTCACCAGTTCCTGAACCCGGGCCCGGTCTGAGGCGCAATCGGCTCGAGCCTTCCCGCCCGAGGAGCTCATCGCGCACGTCGGTGATCGCGCGTGCGCGCGTCGGCCTTGCATGAAATGTAGTCATGCCTCGAGTCAGAAAAATTCGTTGTTCAAGATCGCAGGAACTCTCTATGTTTGCTCTGGCCCTCGGCCCTCGCACCGCAACGCAGCATCCCCTCGCTGTAACCGGACGAGCGGCCGGGGGCCTTTCGATTCTCGCTCGAGCCTCGAGCGGGCACGCTCAAGAGGCCTCCTGCCGCCCACCTTTGCGCCGCCACAGCCGAAACACCCCGATCGTGAGCAGCGGTACGACGTACACGAGCAGGAACACCGCAGCGAGGGCTCGATAGCCGCGCGCGATCAGCGTGACGAGGCCAAAGCGCTGCGCGAGAAACATGCACGTGGCGAGAATGACGAGCGCCATGCACAGGCGCACCCCGTGCGGGAGGGGCTCGCCGCGGCGCCGCCGCCACTCGGTCCCGATGCGCTCGTTGATCGAGTGAACCGACCCGGTGCCACTCTCGAGCAGTGCGCCGAAGATCATGAGCTGGAACAGGAGCCGGAAGAGCGGGAGATTCAGGCGCTGCAGGAGAAAGTCCGACGGCAGCGTCACGGCGCCGATCTGCGGGTAGTACGCCATCATGCAGGAGAAAAAGAGCAGCGCCGGAAGCATCGCCAGGGGACCCGCCAGAAGGCCTGCAACCACGGCGTCGCGATCGCTGCTCAAGTGGCGCAGCACCGGCAGGATGGTGATGGCACCGACGATGTTGTAGCTGGCATAGGTCACACCATCGAGCGCCCAGCCGTGCGCCGGCACATGAGCGGCGAAGCCGTGAGCAATGCGAGCGCCAAAGTGCGACAGCGCGAGCAGCAGAAAGAGCGCATACACGCCGTACAGAAGAAACGAGACCCAGGTGAAGACGCGCTCGACCGACGGATTACCGTACGCCGTCGCCAGGGCAATGGCGGCCACCAGCACGAGTGTGCCGACAAAGGTCGGCACTCCCAGAACTGCGGCGCCGATTGCCCCCGCCGCCGCGCCGAAGACGGCCAGCACCAGCACCACGAACAGCAGATAGGAGATCTCGAATACGATCCAGAGCGGACCCAGCAGCGCGCGCACGAACGTGAGGTAATCCCATGCGGCGTTGGCGCGCGCGAAGCGAAACGTCGTCAGGCAGACGACACTCCAGATGACGGTCGCGAGGGCCATCGCGGCAATGCCTCCCCACGGGCCCGCCGGCAGGAAGAACTCGGCGAGCTCGCGCCCTGTCGCGTAGCCACCCCCGATGACCACCGCTTTGAAAGCAAGGCCCGGGAGCAGCAGCCGACGGAACCAGGAGGGCACGGCGTCAGGGTGCGCGGATGCGGCAGACGCCTCAGGGAGTTCGTCCGCGAGTGCCGCCCCATACGGCCTCGTCGCACCAGATCATGCCGTCGCGATAGGCGACCGCCGGCTGCCGATCCCCTGCCAGGAAGATGGGACCATCCAGATCGACGACGTCGCACAGCTGGCCGACCAGGTATGCCGGCGCCATCGCGAGGCTCGAGCCCATCATGTTGCCGACCATCACCTCGAGTCCCAGGCGGCGCGCCTCGTAGGCCATCGCCAGAGCCTCGGTGAGGCCTCCGGACTTGTCCAGCTTGATGTTCACCGTGTCGAAGCGCCCCACGAGGCCTGCAATATCGCGCAGGCTCAGTGCGCTTTCGTCGGCCGCAATCGGGATCGGCGACCCGAGGCCCTCGAGGTCGGCCTCGCGACCGCGCGCGAGCGGTTGCTCGAGCAGCTCGACGCGTGCGCCGATCAGCACATCGAGTAGGCCGGGCAGGCGATCTGTGGTGTAGGCCTGGTTGGCATCCACGCCCAACCAAACATCGGGTCGCGCGGCACGTATGGCCGTGACCCGCGCCCGATCCAGATCGGGCTCACCGGTCAGCTTCACCTTCAAGGCACGCGCGTGCGCGAAGCGGCGGGCGCCGGCGACCATCACTTCGGGCTGGTCGGCACCCAGCGTGAATGTCGTCACGAGCGGACGGGGCTCCTCGAGCCCGGCGAGCGCCCAGACCGGCTTGCCGGCGCGCTGCGCGTCGAGCTCCCACAATGCGCAGTCGACCGCGTTGCGGGCCCCCCCGGGTGGCAGGAGTGCTTGCAGGGTCGCGCGATCGATCCCGCGCTCGATCGAGGCGCGCTGCGCCTCGATGGCCGCCACCATCCGCGGCACGTTATCGTCCAGATAGAAGACGCCCGAGGCCTCGCCGCGGCCGCGGAAGCCGCCCTGCTCGAGCGTGACGACGACGGCGTCCTGGTGCTCGAAGACGAAGCCCGCGATGCGAAACGGCGCGGAGAATGGCAGCTTCTCCACGGCGACCGTCAGGCGCAGCGCGGCCATCAGTAGCTCGTCCCCAGGTGAAAGAGCTTGAACACCCAGGCCACCCACACGATGCCCAGCGCCGAGAGCGTGAGCACGATGCTCCAGAGCCGCGCGGGCCAGCGCCGCGCCCCGCGCCACACCACGATGAGATTCCACAGGATGAGCGCCAGTCCTCCCCAGAAGGCGGCCAGCCCGAGGATCTGCGCGAGCCACAGCAGCGGATCGAGACGTCCCCCAAGCGCGCCGGTGTCCTGCAGGATCATGGCGAGGATGAGTCCCCACAAGGACAGCCCGAGAACCATTGCGACCGCGGCGATCTTGCTCAGACGGTAGGCGCGCAGGGAGGGCCCATCGAGCATCAGGCGCGCACCGTAGCTGCGGCGCACGATCGCCGTGACGGGCCAGAAGAGCGCAGTGAGCAGCAGCGCTGCAAAGCCGGCGATCGTGAGCGGCAAGAGCCACGCACTGTTGGCATACCACGGCGCGCGGTCGAAGACGATGAATGGCGAGAACTCATCGAAGCTGAAGCGCACGGGCCTGCCGTCGGCAAGCTTTGCGGCCGCACGATCGTGACTGCCGGTGTCCTGCCACACGAAGCGTGCCACCTCCACCCAGTGGCGCGGCTTGCCGTTCAGGCCGGTGAAGGGCAGCTGCAGATCCCCCTTGCCGTCGACGCCGACCTTCGCATCCCCGAGCAGGTTGAGCACGGCGAGGAAGTTCGACTGGACACTGCGAGAGTTCACCCAGGTGCCACTCATGAGCGCGGCATCGTGGCGCGCCGTGCGCGCATCCACTTGCGCAACGACCGGAGCGGGAACGGCGGCCGGGAAGTAGCGGTCTGCAAAATCCTGGAAGAGCGCCCACCGCAGACCCTGCACGGCCTCATCCTTGCCCATGCTGTTGAAGGAAACGTACAGGCCGACGTGCTCCTTCAGGAAGAGGTGGAGCGAGGTGTGGAACCAGTCCGTGTCGCCGAGGTGCCCGATCACTTCGCGCCCGTTGATGTTGGTCTCGAAGAAGCCGAGCTCCATCCGATTGAGCGGGGGCAGGAAGGTCACCGCGCTATCGTGCATCATCTGCGCGGTGGCGGCACTCAAGATGCGCTGGCCGTGATATTCCCCATCCTGCAGGTGGGCGATCATGAAGCGCGCCATGTCGTCGGCCGTGGATGAGAGTGCGCCGGCTGGGGCGGGGCCGATGAACTCGAACGGGTGCGCCTCGCCGGAGGCCACCGCGTAGCCCTTCGACATGAGCGGTGCAAGCGCTGGCGGCAGGGGCTGGCGGAACGATGAGTGCTCCATGTCAAGCGGAGCGAGGATGTGCCGCTCGATGTACTCATCGAAGGGCTCGTGCGAGATGCGCTGCACGATGTAGCCGGCGAGCGATGCGCCATAGTTCGAATAGGCCGGGGTGGTCCCTGCAGCGAAGATGCGCTCCGGTATGCCTGACTTGAGCAGCATGTCGAAGCTCGGCAGATCGTTCTTCGCCGAGATGATGCCCTTGGCATGCTCCTCGAAGCCCGCCGTGTGCTGCATGAGGTTGCGCATCGTGATCGGCTTGCCGGCGTGCTCGGGGAGCTTGAAGTCCAGGTACCGATTGACATCGGCATCCAGATCGATCTTGCCCTGCTCGACGAGCTGCATCACGGCCGTCCAGGTCAGCAGCTTCGACACCGAGCCCGGCCGAAACAACGTCAGCTTCGGATCGACCGGGGTGCGCTGGGCCACGTCCGAAAATCCGTAGCCGCGCTCGGTGAGGATCTCCCCATCCTTGACGATCGCGACCACGGCCCCGGCGATATCGTCGGACTTGAGCGCGTAGGGGAAGTACCCATCGAGCCAGGCATTCGCATCGGAGGCGGTGAGGGGCACACCGTTCGGCGGGACGGGCGCGGCTTCCTGAGCGGATGCCGGTGCGGCCACCGTGACACTCGCGAGCATCGTGCCCACGACGCCCACGATCAGCGCCGTGCCCGCAGCGCGCGCGCGTCGGAGCAAGCCCCGCCTGCCTTGTGTATTCACGTTGACACCCCTCCTCATCGATGAGCTAGCCGAGGCATGCATCCACCAATCGCTCGAATTCGGGTCCGCCGCGCATCGGATCGGCCACGGGGAGCGCGAGCTGGCGCGACTCGCGTGCGAGCAGCTCGTGGGCATGGCTCGGGGTGAGCCGTCCGGTATTCAGGCAGACCCCCGCACATCGAATCCCCGCATTCGTGCGGCGACCCAGCCGCAGCGTGAGGTCGATGGTCTCCGGAACGCTCGGGAGCGCATACCCGGGGAGCCCCAGGACGTGCTCGCGCCCCGGCTCGTCACACACCACGAACACATCGGGCTGGCTGCCGTGGAGCAACCCCAGGGAGACGGCTGCGTAGGCCGGATGAAACAGTGAGCCTTGGCCCTCGATCACGTCCCAGTGATCCGCCGGGGCGTCCGGGGAGAGCAGCTCCGCCGCCCCCGCCTCGAAGTCGGCAACCACCGCATCCATCGGGATGCCGCGACCGGCGATGAGAATCCCAGTCTGACCGGTCGCGCGGAAATCCACCGCATGCCCGCGCCGGGCAAATGCGCGCGCGAGCGCAAGCGCGGTGTACTTCTTGCCGAGTGCGCAGTCGGTGCCGACGGTGAGCAGGCGCTTGCCCGAGCGCTTCCGGCCGGTGGCAATCGGAATGTCGGGCGGGGGGATGCGCACATCGATGAGCCTGCGGCCACAGCGGGCGGCCGCGGCGGCAAGCGCGGGCACCTCGTGCAGCTTCGCATGCAGTCCGCTCACGATGTCGAGCCCTGCCTCGAGTGCCTCGACGAGCAGGGGAATCCAGGCCGCGGCGATGACACCGCCGACGTTGGCGATGCCGATGACCAGACCACGCGCTCCTCGAGCGTGCGCTTGCTCAGGCGTCAGGCGGGGTAGCCCCGTCGATATCGTGGCGGCCTTGCTGGCCCACTCGCCCACGCAGCGCTCCGGGATCCAATCGCGCAGGCCGAACGCGGTCTTGGCGAACGCGGGCTCGGTGATGTCGCCGAGGAAGAGCAGATACGGCTGCGGCAACTCGATCAACGGTGAGCCGCTCCGGCATCGGGTGACTGAAGGTACCGCCCGAAATAGCGGTCGGCGGCCTGGAAGAACCTCACCCAGGAGCCGTAGCGCGACAGGTCGTGAATCTCATTGGGCAGGATCATCTCCTCGTGGTCGATATGGCGCGACCTGAGCGCCTCGATCAGATCCACGGACTGGGCGAAGGGAACGTCACGATCATCGTCGGAGTGCACCACGAGCACCGGGGATCTCCAGGCGTTGATCGTGGCGATGGGCGAGGACTGCTCCGCCAGGCGCGCGGCCTCGGCGTTCGGTGGGGCGAGTCCCCAAGCCGTGAGAGCGGTCGCCCAGTTGTAGATCCCCGCATAGTCCACACCCACTGCGATGTCGGCCGAGGCGCGCGCGAGACCCAGCGCCGCCATGAGGCCGCCATAGCTTCCGCCCCAGATTCCGATCCGCCGCGCATCCACGTCCGGTCGCTCTTTCAAGAATGCGACGGCACCAAAAAGGTCGTTGAGCTCACTGGCGCCACCGGGCCCGAAGCCGGAGGCCTCGCGGAAGTCGAGTCCATAGCCCGTGCCGCCGCGATAGCTGACCGACAGCACGACGTAGCCTTCGGAGACGAAGTACTGATTGGCGGCATACATGAAGCTGTATGCATCCATCGGGTGAAATCCGAGGAGCATTTGCCGCTGCGGGCCGCCGTGAAAGAAAAGCAGCGCCGGATGCTTCTCCGAGCTTGCGCGCTGCCGCGGCAGGAAGAGCTGGCCGCGCCCCAGGTGCCCATCTCGCGCCGGGAAGGCGACGCTCTGGGGCATGACGAGCGCAGCCTCGGGGAAGGACGCCGCAAGACTCTGGGGTGCGAGTGGCTGCCAGCGCTTGCCGGCGAGGATGACGGGCTGGAGCGGCCGAGTGGCATCGCTCTGCAGGGCATAGAGTGTGCCGTCGGCACTCATCTGCGGGGAGTCCTCGATCGCGGAATCCCGGCCGACGCGCAGTGGAACCCCGCCGTCGAGATCGATGGACCAAACGTGGCGTCGGTCCGGATCCTCCTGATTCGAGGAAAACGCGATCTGCGAGCGATCCGGGCTCAATGCGAGGTGTGCGATCTCGAAGGCTCCCGAGGTGAGCCGCAGCGCCTGGCCGCCGCTTGCCGGAACGGCATAGAGCTGCAGCCACCCGGTTCTCTCCCACGGAAACACCAGCCGGTCATGGCGAGCCCAGAGAAGATTCTGGTCCGACTCCGTGGGATGAAAGACGCTTCCGACGCCCACGTCGGCCATCCAGACGCGCTGCGCGGCGCCCGTTCGCGCATCGGCGACCCAGATCGACCACGGCTCCCCCGTGCGATGCGCGACGAAGGCGGCGGTGGCCTCCGTGGGCACGCGAATGAAGGCGATCTGCGAGCCCGAGGGGGAGAAGGCCGGCGAGCTGTCCTGATCGATGCTCGGGCTCAACCATGTGATCCGCCGCGACTGAAAGTCGTAGACGCCGATGAGGCTGTGAGCGGACCGATTGCTGACGAACGCGAGCCGCTGTCCGTCCGGGGAGAAAGTGGCAAAACTGACCTGGCCTTCGTCGACGAGCAGCGTCTGCGGATCGCTCGCACCGCTCGTCGGGTAGGACCAGATCTGTCCGCCGTCGAGGAAGACGAGCCGGGTGGCATCCGGCGAGAACACCGCCGAGTGTCCGCTGCGTAGCCTGCGCGCCCGCCCATCGCTCGGAACGATCCAGATCTCCCGTGGCCTGGGCGCCTCGTAGGAGCTGTCCGTATTTGCAGGACGATCATCATCGAGCGACTGTCCGCGGGTGAACGCGAGCAGCCGCGCATCGGCAGACCAAGCAAGCTCGCCGATGTTGAAGCCGTCATCGCCGGTGAACATCGTCAGGGGGCGGCCCTTCATCTGGTGAGCCGCATCGGCCACCCAGACATTGCGGCAGCCGCGATCGTCGAACACCCATGCGACGGCCTTCGCGCGGCTCGCGGCGATCAGGGAGGAGGGAAACGGCGCCTGTAGCACCTGTTCGAGCGAGAAGGCTGGCGGATGCGCTGAGGCAGGTGGTCCGTGCACCTGCAACGCGGCTGCGCCTACCGCAAGCGCCGCCAGCCGCGGTGTTCTGCGGGCCAAGAGCGAACCGCGATCCGCGGCTGAAGATGCGTGCATCAGAATCGAACCGTGAGCGTCGCTCCGACCGTACGCGGCTGCACCAGGCCGATCAAGCCGCCAAGGTCGGGCGTTCCTGAGTTGACATAGTAGGTGATCCCGCGCACGTCTCCGACATTCTTGCAGTAGAGGCTGAATATCCAGTTCGGGTTCTGCAGGCCCGCGCGCAGGTTCAGGCTACCGTATCCGCCCAGCTCGGCCTGCGGAGTCGGCAGGGTGAACCCTGGGCTCACCGAGAAGTCGCTCATGCGCGATCCGATGTAGCTCCAGGTCGCTCCGGCGAGTGCATCGAAGCTGCCGAACGCGTGCCATTGATAAGACCCATCGAGGGAGGTGCTCCACTTGGGTGCGTAGGGCAGGCTGTCTCCGGTGTTGCCCCCCGCCGCAGGTGCCGGTGAGGTGAGGTATGCGTCCACGTACGCACCGGTGAGCGAGAAGGTGAGACCGCCGAGGGGAGTGAGGCCGAACGTCCACTCGATCCCCTTGCTGCGTGCGGTGCCGCCGTTCGCGTCGATGCCGAAACCCCCGATGTCCTCCAGCAGCTGGATCTTGTGCCAGTCGATCAGAAACCCCGCCACATCGAGCGAGAGACGGTTGTCGAGCAGGCTCGTGCGAGTGCCCACCTCATAGTTCACCGTCGTGTCCGACTGGTATTGAGTCGGAACGCTCGCCGGCGCTCCAGGCGGCAGCGGATTCGGTCCACCCGGGCGATAGCCGGTCGCGACGCGCCCGTAAAGCATGGTCTCGTTGCTGAGATGCCAGCGAGGCGCGACCGAATAGGTGAAATCGGTACCGGTGGAGCTGCCGGGAAGGTTTTCAGACGGGGACACGAGCAACCCGCCGAGCGTCTCATCGGCAGATTGCTTGTTCTCGGACCAGCGCCCGCCGAAGGCCAAGTCGAACTGCGGCAGGATGTGATAGTCGAGCTGGCCGAAGCCGGCCCACTCGCGGTACAGCGCATCGAGTCCGACGAGCTCCAGCGCCGGCAGGGTCGTGAAGATCGCGTCCGGCACCGAGAAGGTCGGCAACGCCTGCTGCAGGCTCGAGGACTCGTGCGTGTAGAAGAAGCCGACTTGCCACTCGAGCAACTGTGCGGAGGATGACGCGAGCCTCACCTCCTCGGTCCACTTCTTCATCCCCAGTGAGTTGACCTCGGCAACGCCGGTTGGAACACCCGTGACGCTCTCCGCAATGTCCCCGATGGTGATGCCGCCGGGCGCGAGCACCATGGAGGTTGCATCGCTGAAGAGGTTCTGATCCGTCGTTCCGTAGCTGGTGATGGAGGTCGCCGTGGCCCAGCCCACATCCCAGTTGAGCTCGGCGCTGTAGAGCCGGTAGATGAAGGAGCCAGGCTCGTTGATGAAGCGGTCCTGATCGTACGGGCCGTGCGTTGGTTCGAGCTGATCGGGCGGTGGAGTGAGCGGTGTCAGCACGGCACCGACGGCATCGACATAGGGCGTCCCATCGGTGTGCAGCGTCTGCCCGAAGGCGTTGAGCCGGATCGAGAATCTCTCCGAGGGCTTGAACAGGAACGACGCGCGCACGCCGGTACGATAGCCGCGGTTGACATCGTGCTCGTCGAGCTGCGGATCATCGATGAAGCCGGGGAGCCTCGTGTCGAAAGCGCTGACCCGAAACGCGGCGACGCTCGCAAGCGGCACATTCACCATTGCCTTGACGGAGGCCCCATCCCCGCCATGGTCCACGTCCTCGTCCCCGACCTGCAGTGCGCCTGCGTACTCGGTGGGATCGGGGGGGTTGCTCACATACTTGAGCAATCCGCCTTCGGCGCCTGCTCCGTAGAGCGTGCCCTGCGGTCCGCGCAGGACCTCCACACGCTGCAGGTCCCAGGTGTCGAAGTCGCCCGCATTGATCGCGCCATTTGCGAGCGCGTTGCTCGAGCCGAACGGAGTGTCATCGAGGTAGGTGGTGACCGTGGATCCCACCCCGCCGACGTTCTCGCCACGCAGGGTCAGACGGTCCTCGCCCGGGGCGATCAGCTCCACCGACAGGCCCGGCACCTTGGACTCGAGGTCGGCGAAATCGACGATCTGCTCCGAGGAGAGCTCCTCGGAGGTGATCGCAGAGATGCCCATCGGCACATCGTGCAGCTTCTCCTCGCGCTTCTGCGCGGTGACGACCACCTCTTGTACCTGCGAGGTGCTCGATGCGTTCTGCGGCGCATCGTCGGCGTGCGCCAGCGGTGCGGCCGCCAGCGAAAGTCCGAGCACGAGCGCAAGGCAGGATGGAGCGCGTGGCGACCTGTGCATTTTCTTCTCCCCGGACGGGGTGTCGGCCCCCAATGTTCTCCAGTATGACAACAATTTTTCAGATTTAGCAAATTGCCTGTGAGGGGTGCCGGCGCGGTACGATGAGACAACACGGCGCGCCCCGGGGGTCGGCGCGCGGAGAGAGGAGTCGATGAGCGATCAGGCCAGGCGCGCTACTTCGCTCGCACGTCCGGGCGCGGCGCTCAAGGCACTGCGCCGCAAGCACGGCTGGACGCTCGCCGAGATCGCACGGCGCACCGGGCTGCCGATCTCGACGCTCTCGAAGATCGAGAACGACAAGATGTCCTTGAACTATGACAAGCTCGTGCGCATCAGCACGGGCTTGCAGGTGGATATCTCAGCGCTCTTCAGCGGCGATGCCGGCGTGGGCGCGGTGAACGGCGCCGGAGGACGGCGCAGCATCGCGCGAGCCGGTGAGGGCAAGGCGATCAAGACGCCGAACTACGGGCACCTGTATCCCGCCTGGGATCTGCTCAACAAGAGCCTCATTCCGATCGTCGCGGAGCTGCGCGCCCGCACCATCGAGGAGTTCGGCGAGCTCATCCGGCATCCGGGCGAGGAGTACGCCTTCGTGCTCGAGGGCGAGGTCGATTTCTACACCAGTCTGTACGCGCCCGTACGGCTCAAGGCAGGCGATTCGATCTACTTCGACAGTGACATGGGACATGCTTACATCGCCGCAAGCGAGGGGCCGTGCCGCGTGCTGTCGGTCTGCCTCGCGCCGGACAAGCGCCGGCCGCTCATGACGGCCGGTGGAGGCGCTCTGGAGCACGCCCGACGGATGGGCGTGCCGGCGGGCGCGAGCGTGCCATCGCGTGCGCAGGAGCCCCGCATGCGGGCGGAGCCGGCCGCGAAGGCTGCCTCGGCTCGACGCAGGAGCCGCCGCGGCTGAGCGACCGCGCGCGGGGAGCGAGCCTCAGGATTGCCAGGGCAGCGGCGGGTAGATCTGAAAGTCGGAGGGCACCCCCAGCTCCTTCAGACGCTTCTGCCATGCGGCGGCATCCAGACCCGACTCGAGCTTGCCGGAGGTGGTGTCGAGAACGAAATACCGCGTGTCCGCGCTCCCGGTGAACGCCAGATCCGAGTACAGGCGGGCGGATGCGGGAGCCGGCCCCTCGGCCCCGGCGACGATATAGCCGGACACGGCATAGGCGGCAACCGGATCCTCGAGGATGCGACCTCCGCTGCGCTTGACGATCTCGGACTGGTTGCTCTTGTCCGGCTCCAGGTAGTAGCCGTTCGGCAGCACGACCACGGGACCGGTCGGCACCGTGGCGCACGAGGCGCTGCCAAGCGTGATGAGAGTGGCCAATATGAGGGGCAAAAGCCTCAGAGAATCTCGTGGCTGCATACTCGGGAACACTCGCTTTGCATGTGTGATCGCAACCGGTTGTGACTCAGCGCCGCTGCGCGGCGACGTACCTCTTCAGCGCCTGATCCAAACGCGTTTGCCAGCCCCGGCCGGAGGCCCGGAAGAACGCGAGCACCTCGTTCGAGATGCGCACGGTCGTCTGGGTCTTGTGTCCCGAGCCGGGCGGTCGGCCGCGGCGTGCACGATTTCTGGCGGCTCTTGGCTTGCGCATCGGCGCTTCCTCGGCCACACGCGCACTGCTGCGGCGTGGCATTCAAACAGTGCGCCGGTGCGATCCGGCGCGCTCCATTAAGTGTAACTACGTTTATTTTTACATACAAGTGTAAGCACTTGTGACCAATCGCATGCGTGGGCACACGCCCCACACGCCCGAGCGTCAACCGCGGCGGATGTCGCACGCTTTGAGGATCGTGATGACAGATTTCGGGAACGAAGAGCGTTGCGAGTCTGTCAACATGCGTACATCATTGCACTCAAGACAGCGCTTGATTGACGCAACAATCCGTAACACTTTGAGTCACTTTCAAACAGGAACCCCTCATGAAATTCAACACTCGATATGCGGTATTGGCCGCGACCCTGGCAAGCGTTGGCTTGGGGACCGTGGTCGCGGCTCAGGAGTCGAGCTCGAGCTCCCCATCGAGCGGTGCACCGGCGGTGACGGCCCGACCACACTGGCGTCACATGCGCGGCGCGGGACCGGTGGGCATGCTGCTGCGCGCCTCGCACCAGCTGAACCTGAGCGCTGACCAGAAGCAGAGCATCAAGACGCTGCTGATGCAAGCGCGCAGCGCGCATCGCGCGGCTGTGGCCACGACGCCCGACATGACCGTGCTCGGCAATCCGGGCGATGCCAACTACGCAACCGCGGTGCAGGGCCTCGAGAGCCGCGCCTCCAGCCGAATTCAGGAGCAGAGCGAGCTTGCGAGCAGCATCTACAACGTGCTCACACCGGAGCAGAAGCAGCAGCTGCCCACGGTTCTTGCGAACCTCAAGGCGCGAGCGCAGGCGCGCCGTGCGGCCTGGCAGGCGCAGCATGCGGGGACGGTGAGCACCCCGGCAAACTAGCCGACAAGCGCCCCCAGCACGGCACCGCACCTTTCCTCCGGCCCACTCCCCGCCCGGGAAGGAGCGCGGTGCCGTCGCTTCGCGCTGCGCTCCCGGGCATTCGCGCCCGTTGTATGCTTCCCGCATCGCTTTGCGGGAGGGGCCATGGCGCGACGGGACGAGTCTTCTGCGGGAGGGGGGCACACCGGGCGAGAGCCGGCCGCGGGCGCGCGCCGGGGCGCTGAGGTTCTTGCGCGCCTGAGACAGCGGCCGCCGGCTTTGTGGTATGGCGGCCAGCCGGTGCGCGATGCCACGACGCATCCGGCCTTCGCACGAGGCGTGCACACCCTCGCGGGGCTGTATGACCTGCAGTGGCAACGGCCCGAAACTTCCCTCTACGACTCACCGACGAGCGGGCACAAGGTCTCCCGCTCGTTCATGATGCCGAAGACGCACGCGGACCTCAGCAGCATCAGCGCGGCGATGAAGATCTGGGAGGATGCGACGCATGGCATGATGGGTCGCGTTCCGAGCTACCTCAACCGCGCCATGACCGGCTATGCGGCGGGCGCCGCCTTTCTCGCCGAGGCCGACCCGCGCTTTGGCGCCAACGCGGTTCGCTACTACGAGTACCTGCGCGAGCACGACCTGTGCTTGACGCACACGCTCATCCCACCGCAGGCGAACCGAGCGGTGAGCTCCGCGAAGCAGGCCGATCCATTCCTCACGGCGCGCGTGAAGGAGGAGACCGATGCGGGCATCGTCATCCGCGGCTGCCGCATGCTCGCGACGCTGCCGATCTCCGATGAGATCATGGTATTCCCCTCGACGCTGCTCAAAAGTCCCGAGGAGGATGCCCCCTACGCCTTCGGCCTCGCCATCCCGAACGACACGCCGGGATTGAGGTTCATCTGCCGCGAGAGCGTCGATTACGGGCGCTCACACTTCGATCACCCCCTGGGATCGCGGTTCGAGGAGATGGACGCGGTGGTCGTGTTCGATGATGTGCAAGTGCCGTGGGAGAATGTGTTCCTGTACCGGGACATCGCCCATTGCAATCAAGCCTACGCGCGCACGGGCGCGATCGTGCACATGACCCATCAGGTCGTCGTGAAGAACATTGCGAAGACCGAGTTCGTGCTGGGACTCGCCTCGCTGCTCGTCAGCACGATCGGAGCGGAGGGGTTCCAGCATATCCAGGAGAAGCTGGCCGAGATCTGGGTCAGCCTCGAGACGATGCGGGCTTTCCTGCGCGCCTCGGAGGCCGATGCGGCGCTCGATGAGTGGGGCGTGATGCGGCCCGCCTGGAACCCCCTGGATGCCGCTCGCAATCTCTATCCACGGCTGTATCCGCGAATGGTGGAGATCATTCAGCAGATCGGGGCCAGCGGGCTGGTCGCGATGCCGACCGGGCAGGACCTCACGGGCCCACTCGCCGAGGACATCAAGAAGTATTATCAGGCGGCGCGGGCCGAGGCTTTCGATCGGATTCCGCTCTTTCGGCTGGCCTGGGATGTGGCCCTGTCGGCCTTCGGCGCGCGCCAGGTGCTCTACGAGCGATTCTTCTTCGGCGACCCGGTGCGCATGGCAGGAGCACTCGTTGCCGGGCACCACGCGCAGATCCAGCAGTACGCCGATCAGGTACGCGAGTTCGTCAAGCTCGGCAAGGACGAGGCTCTGTCAAGCGCTGAGTCCTGAGCGGCGATGCTTGCCGCACCACCGACGATAGCCACTGCTCGGCTGAGCCTGCGGCCGCCCACGCGCGGCGATGTCGCGGCGATCTTCACGTACGCGGGTGATCCCGAGGCCACGAGGTTCATGAGCTGGCCGATGCACGGCGGACTCGATGACACGGCGCGCTTCGTCGAGTTGGCGCTCGCGCACTGGCAGCAGCACGGCATCGGGGTTTACCTCATCGAGCTTGCGGGCACGGTCATTGGATCGACCGGCCTGGACCTGCAAGGGCACGGGGGCGCCACCACCGGGTACATCCTGGCGCGCCATGCCTGGGGGTGCGGCTACGCCACGGAGGCCTGCCGGGCGATGATTCGGCTCGGGCGCACGCTCGGATACGCGCGGATCGAAGCGCACTGTCACGTTTGTCACGCCGCCTCGGCCCGCGTGCTCGAGAAGTCCGGGATGCGCTTGGAGGCCATACTCGAGCGGCAGATCGTGTTTCCCAATCTCTGCGAGGCGCCCCAGGATGTCCGCTGCTACGCCTGGATGCGGCCCCCCTCGTCGAAAGGAATCTCGGATGGTACTGTCTCCAGCGACAAGAACATCGACGAGGGGTTGCCGTGACGACAGATAAGCGCGTCCTGGGCGTGGGCTTGCTGCTCATTGCCGTGATCATGGCCAGCTGCGCGGTACGCCAGAGCTCCCAAGCGCCATCCTCCGCGCGAGCGAGCCCGGCTCAAGCTGAGCCGGCGAACGTCACGGCCGAACGGCTGGACAATGCTGCCCGGGAGCCGGGCGAGTGGATGACCTACGGAGGCACGTACTCGGAGCAGCGCTACAGCAGGCTCACCCAGATCGACGCGAGCAACGTGGCGAGACTGGGCCTCACGTGGTTCGCGGACTACGAGACGAACCAGAACCAGTACGGCTCACCGCTCTATATCGACGGTGTCATCTACGTCTCGACGGCGCGCAACGTCGTCTACGCCTTCGATGCGCGCACCGGCAAGCAGCTCTGGAAATACAATCCGATGATCCGGGGCGAGCGGCTGCGCTACAACCTGGGTCTCGTCAATCGCGGCATCGCAGCGTGGCACGGCAAGATCTTCATGGGCACGCTCGATGCGCGGCTGGTCGCGATCGATGCCAGGACCGGCAAGGAAGTCTGGTCGACCGACACGGTTCCGCGGAGCCTTGGCCTGGGGGACATGACGAATCGGTACTCGATCACCATGGCCCCGCGCGTGGCGAAGGGGAAGGTCTTCATCGGAGCCTCGGGAGGCGAGTACGGCGTGCGCGGCTTCATCGCTGCGTACGACGCGGACACGGGCAACGAGGTGTGGCGCTTCTGGACGGTGCCCGGAGATCCCTCGAAGGGCTTCGAGAACAAGGCGCTCGAGAGGGCCGCCAAGACCTGGAGCGGACAGTGGTGGAAGTTCGGCGGCGGCGGTACGGTGTGGGATGGGGTGATCTACGATCCGGTCACCGATCTGCTGTACGTCGGTACCGGCAATGCAACGCCGTGGAATGCGCGCGTCCGCGAGCCGCGCCGCGACGATGATCTCTACACCGCTTGCATCCTCGCGCTGAATCCCGACACCGGCCAGTACGTCTGGCACTACCAGGAGACCCCAGCCGATACCTGGGACTACGATGCGGTCAGTCCCATGATGACTGCAGACCTCACGATCGGTGGGGTGAAGAGACACGTCATCCTGCAGCCTTCGAAGAACGGCTTCTTCTATGTGCTCGAGGCGGCCACCGGCAAGCTGCTCAGTGCCGATGCATTCACCGAGGTGAACTGGGCCACGGGCGTGGACATGAAGACCGGCCGTCCCATGGTCGTGCCGGCGGCGCGCTACGAGAAGGCTCCATGGGATCTGGCGCCCGGTGTGCAGGGTGGGCACAGCTGGCATCCGAATGCCTTCAGCCCGCAGACCGGTCTGGTGTACATCCCGGCCTGGGAGGCGTATTTCACGCTGGCGGGGCTGCCACCCGGTCGAAGAATGGCACTGGCTCCCGGCGGATTCACGCTCGGGATCGACATGGGTGCTCGCATCCAGCCCGGTACGCTCAAGCCATACGACCGCCAGGGAGTCAGCGGCCGACTCAAGGCCTGGGATCCGGTAACACGCAAGGTCGTGTGGGAGGGCGATGCGTTCTCCGGCGGCCTCCCTACCAGCGGTGTGCTGGCCACGGCGGGCAACCTGGTCTTCATGGGCAACGGCGTCGGCAAGGTGCTCACTGCGTACGATGCGAAGAACGGCACGAAGCTCTGGAGCTTCGATGCAAAGACTGCGGTGTTCGCCGCGCCCATCACGTACCGTCTCGATGGCGTGCAGTACATTGCAGCCAGCGTGGGTGGTGCCGCCCAGGGCGGCTACTTCGCGCCGACCCATGCACGCATGCTCGTGTTTGCACTCGATGGCAAGGCCGTGCTGCCCGAGCCCCAGCCCTACACGCCTCCGAAGCTCGATCCGCCGCCGTCGACGGCCGCCGCGGACGTGATCGCGCACGGGGGTGATCTGTATTCGAGGAATTGCTCGGTCTGCCATGGCCTCGATGGCTTTCAGGCGCGCACGAGCTTTCCCAACCTCACCGTCACACCGCTCCTGTGGACGCAGACCGGCTTCGATGCGGTGGTGCTGCAGGGTGCCAGGGCCGACAAGGGCATGGGCTCTTTTGCCCAGGACCTCACGCCCACGGACGCCGTTGCGATTCGCGCCTACCTCATCTCGCGCGCCCATTTTCTGAAGGAGCACCCGCAGGCGATGCGGCCCTTCGGGGCGCCCCCGCAGAATGGGCACTCCCAGAACTAGCCACTACCGCACCCCGCGCGGTGTCCTCGGGGAGTTCGTGGAGCTGCTCTGGCTCTACGACGGGTACGTGCAGCCTCATGCGCAGGAGAGGCTGCTGCCGATGCCCACGACCGAGCTCGTGATCGACCTTCGCAGCGGCACGCGCGCCTCACAGGCCGCAACCGTTGCAGGACCGCATTCGGAGTACTGGTTGCTCGATACCGCCTCGGCTGCCTCCGTCATCGGCGTGCACTTCAGGCCGGGCGGAGCCTTTCCGTTCTTCGAATTCCCTGCGGGCGAGCTGCATAACGTGTGCATCTCGCTGGATGCTCTGTGGGGCGCCAGGGCGCAGTTGCTGGTCGAGCAGGTGCTCGCGGCAGCGACGCCGGATGACAAGTTCGACGTTCTGGAGAAGGCGCTCCTGGGCACCGCGCGCACCTTGAGCCGCCATCGAGCCGTGAGCTTTGCGCTGCAAGCACTGTCGGATCCCCGGGAGGCTCGTCCCGTGGCTGCAGTGAGCGATGCGATCGGACTGTCACAGCGCAGATTCCTCGAGCGGTTCCGCAACGAGGTGGGCATGACACCCAAGCTCTTTTCACGGGTACAGCGCTTTCAGGCGGTAGTCGGGGCCGTGCATGCACTGCACGAGGTCGACTGGGCGGATGTGGCGACTCGGTGCGGATATTTCGACCAGGCGCACTTCATCCACGACTTCCGCGCGTTTTCGGGCTTCACCCCGACGGCTTACTTCGCATTGAAGAGCGAGCATCGCAACCACGTGCCGCTCCGCTGAGGGCTCACCACTTTCGTTCGCCAGCCGTCCGTTTTTTCCAATCATTCCCGGCGCAAATCCGGTGTCATTGCACCGGAGTCGAATCTGCCTCCTCCCAAGCAAAGAGCGATGCCATGAAAACTGCCAAGCCGGTACCCGAAGGCTATCAATCGTTGATTCCGTACTTCGCCGTGGCCGAGCCACAAGCGCTGCTCGAGTTCGTCAAGGTCGCATTCGAGGCCGAGGTGACCCTCGCCATGCGTGGCCCCGATGGAGCCATCCACCATGCCGAGGCGCGAATCGGCAACAGCGTGCTGATGGTGGGACGCAGTACCGTCAGCCGAACGAACATGCTTTATCTGTATGTTCCCGACGTGGATGCGGTGTACCGGCGCGCCATGGGGGCCCCGGGGGCGGGCAAGTCGCTGCGTGAGCCCACCGATGAGTGGTATGGAGACCGAAGTGCAGGCCTCGAGGACTCGCAGGGCAATCAGTGGTGGCTTGCCACCCACCTCGAGGACTTGTCGGAGGCGGAGCTGCAAGCGCGCATGCAGAGGGCGAGGGGATGAAGGCGTGCGATGTGAATGCCGTCCTGGCCACCATCTCTCAGGAGGAGATGGCGCTTGCTCGCGGGGATCCGTCCGACGCGCGATGGCGAGCACTCCTGGGCGGATCACCCAGAAAGTGCGGCGTGATCACATGCGATGCGTGTCCATGCAGACGTTCTCGGCGAGATCCATCCCAGGCAGTCTCTTGAGCACGAAGGTACTGGTCCAGGGCGCCGAGTAATAGTCCGGGTCCGTGAGGGTCACGGTGCCATCGATGCGGTTGCGACCCACGAGTGTGTACCGCTCCTCGACCTTGAGCTTCTCCCCGTGTGGCAGACCTGAGTAATCGAGCCATGTCAGATCGTTCAGTCCGATGGTGTCGATCACGAGCGTGTGGCCGTCGAGCCGCGCGATCGAGTAGCCGAGGTAATCCGGATCGGGATCCTCGGGAAGCATCTTGTCCCAGTAGATGATGCGGAACGTGTGATTCGCTTCGTGCACGAAATCGATGCTGCGCGTGGTCTGCAGGATGAGGAACGGGTAGGGCGCATACAGCAGCCGCGGCGTGCCGTGCATGAGGCAGCGGCTGACTGGATCGATCGTCTTGTTACCCGCCTTCAACGCGGCCTGGCGCTGCAGGTACAGAGCCTTTCCGGCGGCATTGAGCGGCGGCTCCTTGCCATCGGCCGTCAGCAGGTGGGTGATCTTGCGCGTCATGATCCACTTGCCGGTGAAGTTCGCGGTCCCCGGTGGCGGCTGCTCGAAGAGCGGCGCATCGGGCGCTGCCGCGAGCAAGGACGATGTGCCGACCATCACAGCGAGTGATGTCGCCAGCGCCAGCGATTTGAGGCGAGCGCGCCAGGTCTTCATGAGCAATCCTCGTAGCTCACTTCGCGACGGTGACACCGTTGACGGGCGCGTTACGGTTGTTCTCCTCACACGAATACTCCGCGATGCGGATGTCGCCGCGCCAGGGATACAGCCGCTGGGCCGTCCACGGCCGGGTGAAATGATCGGGATCCTCGATCCTGATGAGGTTGCGCAGCTCGACCCCGCCGTACTTGTTGGTGAACTTCGTGAATCGCTCGGTCACTTTCAGCTTCAGTCCGTGCGAGAGCGACTCCTCGTCGATCTGGGTGCGATCATTGAAGTGGTCGGTCACGATGACCAGCGTGTTGCCCTCCCAGTGACCCACGGAGTAGCCGAGGAAGGTCCGTGGCGTATCCGGCGGCGGTGGCCGGCCATCCATATGGATGAATCGCACGTTGTGCGCCACCTCGTGCAGGATCGTGATGAGCCCCGGTGAATAGACGAACTGGATGGGGTAGGGCGAGGCCATGAGCCGGGGAATTCCGTGCGGAAAGCACCGCGTCGGGGCATCCGCGATGGGTGTGCCCGCCTTCTCCATGTCGAGGTGGTGCTGGCGGCTGGCAGCTTCGGCAGGGGTGAGCGGTAAGAGCTTGGCCGACTCTGCAGGCGACATCGGCGTGGTGGTGACCGGACGGAAAGTCCGGTCATAGCCGCGGGTCCACCAGACGCCCGAGAAATCGCGCGGATCGCTCGGTGCGGGATTCTTGTTCCACTCCGCGGCCTGCTCGGCGTTGCGCTTCTCGCGCGCGGCGATCTGCTGGGGAGTGAGGTGGGCACCCGGCGGTGGCGGGGCCCCCTCCTGTGCGGTTGCAGCCGCGGCGATCAGCGTCCAGACAGCCGTAAGTCCCGCGACTCGCGTGGCAATGAGCGGCACAGCGTCTTCCCCCCTCTCCTGGAGAAATGCTACCGCGGCGCGCAGGCTGCCGAGGTGCCTGAGGGGCTAGGCCTCGTGCGACTCGCCAGTCTTGACCGATGCATTGAGCGCGCTGGCCAGGGCTGCATCCCCGCTCACCAGGTCACGCCAGGCAACCTCGTGTCCCTTGCGGTGGCCCTTGAGCGTGAGCTTCAGGCCCTCCGGAGCGATGGTGAGGACGTACGCGTGGCCGTCGATGGCCACCTCGCGCTTCAGAGGCTTTTCTAGCTTGGTCATCCCAATATGTTAGCGCACTCGGCCACGCCGGGGAGGCCCCCTCGAGGGAGGGGTTTCGCCGCGCCTGCTGCAATGCAACCAAAAGACCGATTCACCTAGACCGTCCGCGTGGCGATCGCGGGTGAGATTCTGGCCGCACGGCGGGCGGGCAGGAGCACGGCACAAAGGCCCAGGGCCCACAGCGCCAGGGCGCCGCCCACGAGATAAAGCAGCGGCAGCCGTGGGGCGCGAAACATCAGGCTCAGCCGGGAGCCTACGATCAAGGCAATGACACACCCGACTACGACGCCGGTCGTGGTGATCAAGCCGTTCTCGACGAGAAAGTACCGCAGGATGTCGAGCTTGCGCGCGCCGATCGCGCGTCGCGTGCCGATCTGCTTGGTGCGCGTGGCCACATGGAACGCAGCGAGGCCAAAGATTCCGATGGCGGTCACTGCGCTCACGAGCAGGCCGACGACGCTGAGGATCACGGCCGTTGCGCGCAGGGCGCCACGGGTTTGCGCAGCGGTCTTGTCGAGCGCCTCGATCTTTGAAACGAAGCGTCCGGGCTCGAGCGGCCCGAACTCCTTCTCCACCTTGGCCATCACCGCCGCGCGCCGGCCGGGTTGGGTGCGCACGAGATAGAGTGCGCCCGGACCGGGCGGGATCCCGGGCACGAGGACGATGCGTTGAACAACGTCGGTGAAGGGAGGAGCCGAGGGCATGGCCTGCATATGCTGCACGATGCCGACGATCTTGGCGGGACGGTTGATCATCTGCGCGTAGAGCGTCTTGCCGAGCGCATCGCCGTGGGGGAACAGCCGCTCCGCAAGATCCTCCGTGATGACGACCTCCGGCGCCCAGCGGCCGAAGGCCTCGTTGAAGTCCTTGGCGGGAGGCAAGACCGCTTCGGGCAGGGGTGCCCGGCCGGCAAGCAGCGTCAGTCCCAGAGCCTGGGGTCCGCGCTCGCTCATCATGTAGATGATCGCGTCCTCGGCCTTCGCATCCGGGCGTGGCGTGGTGGCGAAGGGCAAGTCGCTCTCGGAGAATATTTGCGGCAGATTGCTGCTGATCGCCGCCGCCGTCACGCCGGGAACCGAGTTGAGGTACGCAAGATCCGCCCTGACGGTCGTCGCCTGATCGTAATCGGGCGCATACCCTTGGCTTGCGATCCAGAAGATGTTGGCAAGGTCGATGCCCGTGGGCGCGCGTGCGGTTGCGATGCGCTGCTGCACGATGTATGCGACGTTGACGAGCACGGCGAGCGCGATCGCCACTTGCACGGCCACGAGCAGTGGCCCGGTGCGGGTGCGCCACAGCGCGCTGAGCAGCGGTCGAATCTCCAGATCGATGCCGGTCATGGCCTCTCCCGCCTTCACTGTGACTTGAGGAACGCTGCTGGAGCCAGCCGGCCGATCCGCCACGCCGGGTACAGGCCTGCAAGCACCCCGGTGGTGAGCGAGATCGCAAGCGCCGCGCAGAGCATCCGGTAGTCGATGTGAACCAGAGCCTGAGCCATGGCGAGCCGATCGGGATTGTCGTCGTATCCGGGCCTGTAGGTGAGGACCCGCACCATCTGCAGGCTCGGCCATGCCAGGGCGAGCCCGACGCAGCCGCCGGCAAGGCCGACGAGGATCACCTCGGTCAGATGCTGGCGCACGATGTCTGCGCGGGTGGCACCCAGGGCGCGCCGCAAGCCCGTGATGGGCGCCGCACCGAGAAACTTGGCGAGCATCAGTCCCAAGGTGTTCAGCACGCACACGCCGAGGAACATGAGCGCGAGCGCCACCTCCATGCGGCTCTCATCGCCGATCACGTTGTTCATCACGAGCCATTGATCGACGTTCACGATGCGATTGTTGAGCGGACGCGGGAAGCGGCCGTAGCGCTTCTGATCGGTGACGTAGTTGTCCACGAAGTCCTGGAAGCGCTGGCGATCGGTGAGCGTTGGCAGCTCGACCCAGTACTGCAGCCACGCACATTCGGCGTTCAACATGTCGCGGTAGGTCGTGAGCTTCACGTCCTTCGACAGGCAATTCATGTTGCCAAAGCTCTGCAGCTGCAGCGTCGTGCCCCAGCCGAAGGGGAGGTAGTAACTTTCTGGAACATCGAAGGAGCTGTTGTTCAGATCGTAGAACTTGGGCTGCGGCATCCATTCATCGATCACTCCGACGACCCGGTAGTGGCGCCCGCTGAGAGTGATCGATCGTCCGACACTGTTCGCGCCGCCGAACAGCTTCTCGTTCAGGTGCTTGCCCAGGACCACGACGGGCTCCGGAGTGTCATCGGCCGTGCGCGACCATCCCGAGCCGTACAGGAACGGCACGTCGAACATTGCGAAGAAGTCCGCGGTCGTCACCCGCCCGATCATGCCGAAGGGCTGCATCCCGCTGCGTCCTGGATCCACCACCCGCATCACCTTGAACATCATCACGGCGCGCTCGGGGATCTTCGAGCGATACAGCGCCTGCGCGTCGCGGTAGGTGAGCTGAAAGGGCGGGTACTCGGGGTGGCGCTCGTACTGCGTGAACTCAGGGTCCGTGCTGCGGGCGTCGAGCGTCACGGCGTACAGCCGATCCGCCTTCCACCAGATCGGATGTCCCGCCCGCGCGTGATACAGCGTGATGGTGATCATCGCGGCACCGATGCCTGCGGCGATGGCGCCGACCATGAGCGCCGTGAGCGCCGGAGTGCGGCGGAAGCTGAGCGCGGCAAGCCGCAGGTCGTGCAGCAACACCTGAGCGCGCTCAGGCTGCGGGGAAGATGCTCGGGCGTGCGGCCGCGGCGCCAACTGGGCGCGCAGCCGTACCGGCAATCTCCCCGTCTATGATCTCGATGTGGCGGCGTGCGCGCCGCGCCAGATCGAGATTGTGCGTGACCATGATGACTGTCGTGCCTCGAGCATTGATTTCCTCCAACAGCTCCATGATCTGCTCGGACATGGTCGTGTCCAGGTTGCCCGTGGGCTCGTCCGCGAGGATGACGCGCGGGTCGCCGGCGATGGCGCGGGCGATCGCGGCGCGCTGCTGCTGGCCGCCGGAGAGATGCGCCGGGACGTGCCTCATGCGCGCGGCGAGGCCTACCGTCTCGAGCGCCGTGGTGATGCGGCGCCGGCGCTCCGGCGCCGCCATCTTGCGATAGCGCAGCGGGACATCGACGTTGTCGTAGAGGTCGAGATCGGGAATGAGATTGAAGCTCTGGAAGACGAAGCCGAGCTTCTCGTTGCGGATGCGCGAGCGCTCGTTGTCGGTGAGCCGGCTTACGTCCTCGCCATCGAGGATGTAGCGGCCCGCGGTGAACTCCTCGAGGAGCCCGGCCACATTGAGGAAGGTGGTCTTGCCCGATCCGGATGGACCCGTGACAGCGACGAACTCTCCGGGCTCGACGTTCACGTGGAAGCGCTTGAGCGCGTGGGTCTCGATCGTGTCGGTGCGGAAGACCTTGCTGACATTGTGCATCTCGATCATGCGTTCTCCTTTTCAGTCGCTCAGGCGAACCCGCGGGGCATCCGCGAAGTCGCCGAGACTCGACACCACGATGCGCTCTCCGGGCGAGAGGCCGGAGAGGATCTCGACTTCGCTCACGCTCATCGCACCGAGCCGGATCGGCCGGCGAATGGCTTGATTGCCTTCCACGACGTAGGCGATCCCGCCGGCATCCGCGAACCCGCCGCGCTCGACCTGGAGAACATCCGGGCGGGACTCGAGAATGATCCGAACGTTGACGCGCTGGTTCTCGCGCAGGTCGGCGGGGACCGGGCCCACGAAGCGCGCCCGTCCCTTCACCTCGCTGTCCTGCACCTCCGGGGAGACCGCGGCGACCACCCCACGATAGGTGGCCCCGCCATAGCCGATCTCCGCGGCGAACCCGGGCTTCAGGCCGCTCGCGTAGGTCTCCGGCACCCGAAACTCGATCTCGAGCGCAGACAGATCCACCACCGAGAGCAGCGCCGTATTCTCGGTCACGGCGGTTTTCTGGCTCACGATGAGCCCGCCGACCACTCCATCGACGGGCGAGCGCAGCGTGAGCTCGCGGACCTTGCGCGCAAGATTCTCCACCAGCAGCTGCTGACGATCGCGCTCCAGGTGCTTGGTGCGCAGCTCGAATTCGAGGCTCTCATCGGCCAGCTGAGCGTTAGCGACCGCATGCTCGTAGGTGAGCTTGGCGGTGTCCACATCATCGGAGGCACGCGCATAGTCGCGCTCGGGAATGACGTGCAGACTCCATGCGCTCGATGCGCGCTTGTACTCACGCTCGGCCGCGTGGATCTGTACTCGTGCGAGGTCGGCCTGCTCCTTGTTCTCGAGCTCCTGGCGCCGCACCTCGATGCCCTGCCGCTCGAGCGCCACGCTGAGGCTATCGAGCGTCGCACGCTCCTGGGCGTACTGATTGACGAGAGTGGGGCTGTCGAGCGTGCCGAGCGCCTGGCCCTTGCGGACCGCATCGCCCGCCCGCACGCTGAAGGTGACGGTGCCCGCCGAAGGTGCGTACAGCGTTGGACTGTTGGCCGTGATCACCGTGCCTTCGGCCGCCACATCGCGCACGAAGGGTCCGCGGACGACCTGCGCGATGCGCAGCCGCTCACGCGGGATCACCACGGTGTTCGAGAGCCACCCATGCACTGCAAAGGCCGCCGCCGTCGCGAATAGCACCGCGGCCGCCGCCGCGCCGATCATCCAGCGCCGCCGCCTGAGGCGCTGCGGGCGCGGGTCGATGCGAACGTCGGTCGCAGAGGTATCCCGAATGACGGGCTTGCGGACGGGACCGATGCTCAACCACGCCTCCTAGCCTTCCTGACATACCCATACGCCGCCGGACACGCAGCAGGGTGCAGCGGGCGCTCGCCACCCTACAGATGCAGCGCTGGCCCTGAAGGTCGCACGCAACGCGCGCGGCCGCCCGGAGGATTAGAGGGAGCGGAAGAAGGGAGCGTTTAAATCGTCAGCCGCCGGCGCCCTTGCAGATATCGGTGATGCAGATGGAGGCGAGCGTGCGTCCCGGAGGCGGCACCGGGAGCCCGCGCTCCGTCATGAGGTGCCGGATGAGTGCGGCCGTTTCGGGGTGGGGAATGGCCGACTGGACCCCGACGCGCACCAGCCCGTCGGCGTAGTCGATCGCCTGCCACGACACTCCGGAGAGCTTGTGAACGGTATCGCGGCTGCCGATGTCGTGCAGGGACAGGTCTGCGCCATGCTCCACGAGGAGCTCGACCACGTCGTTTCGGCCCTTGTGCGCGGCCCCCATCAGGGCGGTGCGCCGATCGACCAGGTCCTGAGCATTCACATCGGCGCCGAGATCCAGCAGGAACTTCACCGTGTCGTAGGTCTCCTGGGGCGACCATTCGTAGGTGACGCCCTCCACCCAGCCGATGCCGCTCGCCACCATGAGCGGTGTGACATTGATGAAGGTGGGAATGCGCGGATCGGCTCCGTGCGCCATCAGCAGCTTCATCAGCACCAGGTCGCCGGACTGGGCAGCCCGCAGGAATGGCGTGGCGCCCGAGCCGTCGAGCCACTCGTTCGTGAACACCGTGCGCGTCTCGGTGCTCGAGAGCATGCGTAGGTTGGGATTCGCGCCGTGCGCAAGCAGCAGCTTGATGAACTCCAGGTGATCCATGTCCGGCTTGGGCACCGGATAGTCGCCGCGCTCGATGTTGCGGTTATGCGTGGCGATGTAGAGCGGATTCCAGCCGCCGCCGTTCGCAAGGTTGGGGTTGGCCCCGTGCTCGAGCAGGTACTGGCCGATTCGATAGAACCTGTTCTGCGTGGCCACGAGCAGCGGCGTCCAGTCGAACTCGCTCGTCTGGTTCACGTTCGCGCCGGCCTCGACGAGGATCTTGACGATCTGGAGGTCCCCCTGGCGCGTGGCGAAGATGAGCGGTGTGAGCCCGCCCCACTTGTCCTTGCTCGCCTGGGGCAGCTTCGGCAGGGGATAGCGTGCGAGCACTCCGCGCGCCGTATCGATCTGCTTTTGCACTTCCTTCTGCGACTCGACCGAGTCCTGCTTGACGATCACGCCTGCGAGGCCATAGCCAAAGGCGAACTGCGAGATGCGGCTGCGTCCGGTTTCTGCCAGGTAGGGCTTGCGACCGGGCGCGGTCGCGCCCGAGCGCGCGCTGATGTCCGCGCCCTTGGCGATGAGCAGCCGCACGGCGTCTGCATTGGAGTTCTCGGCGGCCCACATGAGCGCCGTGGTCCCGCGCAGCTGTTCGCGCGCATCGATCGGCGCACCGTGCGCGAGGAGCAGCTCGAGCACCGGCACGCTGCCCGTGCGCGCCGCCATCATGAGAGGAGTCTCTCCGTGGGCGAGCGTCTGGTTCACGTCGGCGCCCGCCTCGAGCAGCACCTTCACGAGCTGCGCATTGCCCGACTGGCACGCCAGCACGAGCGGGGTCATGCCGGTGTCGGTCTTGACATCCGGGTGCGCGCCCGCGGCGATCAGCAGCGCAGCCGTGCGCGCATCTCCGCGATAGGCGGCCCAGTGGAGCGCCGTGCTGCCGTCGGGCTGCGGGGCGTTCACGTCGGAATGCTGGGCCAGCAGCGCCCGCACGCGCGCGGTATCCTGCTGCATCACCGCGTCCGCCAGATCGCTTCCGGCAAGAGCCAGCGGGCCTGCGATCAGGGCGAGGGCGATCAGCAGCGGCTGGACAATCGCCTTCACGCGGTGATGGCCTCGGGTACCCGCGTCACAGTCGCCGACCTACGGGCTGCCCATTGACCTTGACGGTCATCATGCTTCCGCCGTGCGAGCCATCCTTGAGCGGGTGGATCACGATCTCGACGGTGTCCCCCGCCTTGATCGAGGAGCGCTTCCAGCCGGCGCGATTCAGGCCATTGGGGCTGCCGCCCTCGATGGACCACTCCACTTGCGCGCCCGTGTCCGGGGATTTGACCAGCACCTGCACCCAGATGTGGGGATTGGTCCATTGGACCTCTTTCACCACGCCGACCAGGGTCTTGGTGTTGTTCTGGTCGAAGGTCGCGAAGGAGTGATGTGCCGAGGCGGTCCCCAGCCCTCCGCAGGCCAAAAGCGTGAAGGTCACGAGGAATCGAGTTTTCATGAGGATGTCGTCTCCCTGTACGAGATCGTGATTCAAACGCCCGGCAGCCGCCCGGTACTATCGCCGAAGCTGTCGGCCTTGACGTCGAACGTGTCGAGGATGCTCAGCAGCAGATTGCCGGTCGGCACCGTCTTGTAGGCATAAGCCAGGTGGCGGTCACCCTTCAGGCGCCCGGAGGCACCCCCCACCAGAACGTGCGGCACGTCGTAGTGGACGTGCTGATTGGAATTGCCCATGTTCGAGCCGTACAGCAGCAGCGAATGGTCGAGCAGCGTGCCATCGCCTTCGGGCATCGCGGCAAGCTTCTGAACGAGGTAGCCAAACATCTGCACATGGTAGCGGTTGAGCTTCGCGTAGACGGCGATCTGCCCCGGATCCTCGCCGTGATGCGAGCCCAGGTGGAAGCTGATCGTCGTGCCGCTCTTCGGGTATACGCGGCTCGTCAGATCGCGTGCGAAGAGCATCGTGCCAACGCGGGTGATGTCGGCGCGGAATGCCAGCGCCAGCAGGTCGAATTGAATCTGGACGTGATCGTCGAACGACTCGGGGACCCCGTAAGGCACCGGCACGTTGGTCGGCACCTCGGTGGAGGCATGCGCAGCGATCGCGAGCCGTCGCTCGATCTCGCGCACGTCGTCGAGATACTGCTCGAGTCGCACTCGATCGGCATGCGGTACTTCAGTCACAAGGGAGCGGATGCTGCCGGTGACGGAGTCGAGAATGCTGGCCTCGCGCTGGCGGCGGGCCAGCCGCACCGCCGGTGAGCTGCCATCGCCGAACATGCGCTCGAACACGGTCTGGGGGTTGATCTCCATGGGTAGCGGGCGGGTGGCCGACTCCCACGAGATCGTGTTCGTGTATACGCAGCTGTAGCCCTCGCCGCAGCTGCTCGAGTTGGCGCCCGGATCCTCCACCGCCAGCTGCAGCGAGGGCAGCAACGTGGTGGTTCCGATCGACTGGGCGATCACCTGGTCGACCGATGGGCCGACGTGGATATCCGCACCGTCGGTCTTCTTCGGCTTCACGCCGGTCAGGTAGGCGGCTGCGACGAAGTGATCCGCACCGGTGACGCCCGGCGGGTTCTCGGAGGACTGCGACCACAGCCCGCTCGTCAGGACCACCTGCTTGCGAAAGGGGGCGAGCGGCTCGTAGATGAACGGATATTGGAACCCGGGCTCGCTCGACTTGGGGGTCCACCATCCGGGCGCGGCGCCATGCGGGATGAAGACACCCACGAACCGCGTGGGCAGGATCTGCGCGGCGTACGCGCTCGCACCTCGCGCCGGCAGCATCGATTCGAGAAAAGGTAGCGCGAGAGTCGTGCCGACCCCCTTGAGAAAAGTCCGGCGCGGAAGCGCGCGATTGGTGATGAATGGCATCGTCAGTCTCCTGCGCTACCTGCGCTCGCCCCGTCCGAGGATGCGACCCTGAGACCCCCAGGCGGTCCCGCGGTGACATTCATCCGAAAGACATCGCTCATCGCAATCGCCTCGATGAGGCTTCTCAGGCCGTAGCCCTCCGCAGATGCCTCGTGCAGCACATGGCGCACCGTCGGCATGTCGCTGTAATCGATCCCACGCCCCAGGGCATAGGTCATCAAGTTCACCACCACGTTGCGCAGGTACTGCTCCTGGTGGCGCAGCAGGAATTCGCGCACGCCGGCGGGTCCATCGACGGTCGTGCCGTCGTAGAGCGTGCTGCGGGTGTCGATGGGGCTGCCGTTGTCGTCGGCGCGCCAGCTGCCGATCGCATCGAAGGGCTCGAGCGCAAAGCCGACCGGCTCCATGATCTTGTGGCAGCTCGCACAGGTGGGGTTGGCGTGATGCTGATCGAGCAGCTCGCGCATGGTCGGCTGGTGGGTGTTGCCGGCGGGGTCGGATGGCTTGGCCATCAGGACCGGCACGTTGGGCGGTGGATCGGGCGCTGGCGAGCCGAGCATGGTCCGCAGCACCCAGTTGCCGCGGACCACCGGCGAGGTGCGATCCGGGTGCGACGTGATGGCGAGGATGGCGCCCTTGCCAAGCAGGCCCCACCGCGCACTCTGTGAATCATCGAGCTCGACTCGCCTGAAGTAGCTGCCCTTCACGCCCGGGATGCCATAGAGCATCGCGAGCCGCTCGTTGAGAAAGGTATATCTGACCGTCAGCAGGTCGAGGGCGCTGCCGTTCTCGGCGATGAAGCTCGCGAAGAGCAGCTCCACCTCGCGTCTCATCGCCTGTCGCAGGTTGTCATCGAAGTTCGGGTACCGATCGACGACGGGGTCGAAGGAGGTCAGGGCGCGCAGCCCCAGCCATTGGTCTGCGAAGTTGCTCGTGAGAGCCGCGGCGCGCGGATCGGCCAGCATGCGCCGGATCTCCGCTCGCAGCACGGGGTCGCGATGCAGATCTCCCCGATCCGCGTGCCCCAAGAGCTCCTCGTCCGGAATGCTGCTCCAGAGAAAGAAGGACAGCCGCGAGGCGAGATCGAGGTCGCTCACCGCATAGGGCGTACCAGGGGCGAGCCCCGCCGGCGCAGACTCCACGCGGAAGATGAATTTCGGGTCGGCCAGCACTCTTTGAACCAGCGCCTCGATGCCCTGGTCGAACGAGCCGTCCTGCCGGCCGAGGGCATAGAACTTCATCAACGTCTGGACGTCGGCGGTGCTGGCGAAGCCGCGATAGGCGCGCCGCGCGAGTGCTCCCGCAATCTGCTGCGCGCAAGGCAGCTCATCGCTCGGTTGCCGCGGATGACACAGGAAGATCCGTTTCCGGCTGGGGGTGTCCGTGGGGATCGCGGCATGGGCGGGGCCGTCGATGCGCACGCGACCAATGTGCGGATAAAAGGTGAAGCCGGGGATCCCACCTGTCTCGATCGTGCTGCGGTCGAAGTGCCGGTTCATGTCCAGTCCCGGCGCGTAATCGGTGGCGAGAAACGTCACCCCGATGCGATGCGGGCCCGCCGTCATGGGCAGTGTCACGTCGATCGTCCGCAGCTGACCCGCCTGGGGATCGGATTGCACCTCATCGGGTTCCTCGAACAAGCGGGTGACGTGCAGCGCTTTGTCCCAGTCCACCCGGGCCACGCGCTTGTCGTCCACGTAGACCAGAAGCTGCTCGCCGCGAATCTCACCGAAGGGCCGGAAGTTGCCCATGTTCCCGAGGTTCACCGAGAAGATCTTGAAGGTGTAGGTTCCATCCGCCGGGAACTCGTGGCGGATGAGCAGGCCGCCACGCGTGCCGAAGGGCAACCCCTCGACGTGATAATTCTGTGTCGCATCGGCGGCGACTGCGTAGGTCACCTGCGTGGGTGCCGTCTCGGTGCCGATCGCAACGCGGCTGACGCGGGCAGCGGCCGAAAGATAGGCCTCGAGCAGCGCCGGAGATAGCGTGAGCGTGCCGGCTTGGTTGTCGAACCCGTGGCTCGAATCGTCCGTCGGCAGGAGCTTGGAGGCATCCACATCCAGAGCGAGCAGATCGCGGATCGCGTTCTGGTATTCCGACCGATTCATCCGATGCAGCCGGGGCATCGTAAGATTGGGCTTGGCGTGGCTGTCGATCTCTTCCTCGAGATTCGTGGCGAAGGCACGGACCGTCGCGATGTCGGGGCGCGGCTTGCCCGCGGGCGGCATCATGCCGGCGCGCAGCTTGCGAAGCATGCGCTCGGTGAGCTGCGGATCGAGCCATGGCTGGCTCGGGTTGAAGGTCTCGAAGTCGATGCCGCCCGCCCAGTCGTCGAAGTTATGGCAGACGCGGCAGTATTGATCCAGCAGATGCTGCTCTGCAGCAATCGAGAGCTCCGAGGGCGCAGAAAGCGCCAGGCGGGGCGCCACCGCGGCGGAGCTGATCAGCAACAGAGCCATCGTTCGCCACGCCAGAGCGGACGAGACGAGCGCGTGTTTCCCCTCGAAACACCTCAACTTCACACCTCTCGAAGCACGCGGGTGTGACGCGAGCTCCAGCTGGCTGCGAAAGCCCCCCTGAACGTAATCGCCGGAGGCGACCAGCGAAAGACGTTCCTCGCTGTCAAGGCTGATCGAGGTTACAACAGGTGCGCGAGGGAAAGCCATTCTCACAAGGACAAACGCTTAGTACGATCGGTGAAGCGGAGGGGCCGGAACGCAGGCTCGTTCGGGAGGGGATAATGTTCAGTCGAACCGCGGGCCTGCGTATTCTTCGAGTTGGCCTTTGCGCCTCGGCGGCCTGGGCACTGACAGGCGGGGCGCAGGCCCTTCAGGCCCTCCCGACCTCTCAGCCAAGCTCTGCGCCGGTCGCCGGCACCCCCGCAACGGGTGCGGGCGGCGCGTCCTCCTCCTCCAGTGGGGGCACACGCTCTCGCTTCCCGCCCGGCAGGCCCACGACGCTGTTCAACAGCGGTGACCCCACGCTGGCGCTCACGCCGCCGCTCCTCGGATCGCGTCAGGCTCCTCGCGGGTCCACGCCGCCGAATCCCGATCCGCGCAATCTCGAGGGCGTGTGGTGGCTGCAAGGTTATGAATATCTCATCGGCCCGGAGCCGGGGGTTCCGCCACCGCTCAAGCCGAAGTACATCAAGCTGCTGGAGGAGCGCATTCGCGCCAAGAACCGCGGCACCCCCGAGGCCGACACCGAGACACAGTGCCTTTCGCATGGCATGCCGCGTCTGATGGAGAGTCCTTATCCGATCGAGATCGTGCAGACCCCCGGCCGGATCACCTTCCTTCACGAGGTGGCGCACGAGGTGCGCCGCATCTACATGAGCCGGCCGCACCCCAAGCATGTCCGGCTGTCCTTTCTGGGCGACTCAGTCGGGCACTGGGAGGGCGACACGCTGGTCGTCGACACCGTTGGGCTCGATGACCGGCCGTTTCTCGACGATGAGGGCAGCGCACATTCGACCCAGCTGCACATCATCGAGCACTATCGCAAGACCGACGGGGGAGCCAACCTCGAGCTGACCGTCACGGTCATCGATCCCGTGACGATGCAGCATCCCTACAGCTATCACCGCATCTATCACTGGCGCCCCGACGTGCGACCCCAGGAGTACATCTGCGAAGAGAACAATCGCAATGCGCCGGTGAACGGCGTCACGGTGGCCAAATGAGCGGCGCAGCCTTGCGAGGTGCAGGGAAGCTCACGGCGCTCCTGCTGAGCCTTGCATTGGGGTCTGCGATGCGGGCGGTGGCCGGCGAGCCGCCGGATCTCTCCGGAGTGTGGTTGGTCGTGAACCCGCCTCATGCGCTCAAGACGATCGACGGCGAGGCCCCACCGCTCACGCCCGCAGCGCAAGCGATTTACGACCAGCACATGAAGGCGGCGGCGCAGGGTGATCGATCCTTCGACGGCACGATTCGCTGCTTGCCCCCGGGGCTGCCGCGGCTGCTGCTCGTGAAGGAGCCCTTCGAGATCCTGCAGAAGCCGAAGGTGATCTACTTCATCTTCCAGCTCAACCGTCTGCCGCGGCGGGTATACCTCGGGGAGCAGCTGCCGGCCGATCCAGATCCACACTGGCTCGGCTACTCCGTGGCGCACTGGGATGGCAATGCGCTGGTCATCGACTCGGCGGGATTCAATGACCTGACCGTGCTCGACGATGCCGGCATGCCGCATTCCGAGGACCTGCATCTGACGGAGCGCTACGAGCTGAGCCCCGATGGCACGCACCTCGAGGCGCGCTTCACGATCGAGGATCCCAAGACGTTCACGCACCCGTGGACCACCCGCGCGCAATTCATCAAGCGGCCGGGATACGAGATCCCCGAAGAGGTGTGCATGGACAAGCTCTTGAAAGGGCATGCATCGCGGTAAGGGCTACCGCGGGATCCGCACCGCCGTCTCGAAGTCCTTTCCCTCGCAGCGGCATCTGCGCACGCGGCACCGCGAGCAGTACAGCTTGGCCGCAACCGCGGTGAGACGGCTGCGCGTGCCATAGATTTGAATGAAGAACCGCGCGGGAATCTCGCGGCTGTGCTCGCAGCATCGGCAGTGGACCGAGAGCGTCCACAGGCCGTCGAAATCTCCAAGGCTGCGGATCTTGTGGGTGGGAAACGCCATCCCGGTAGCGTGCTACCGGGCAAGCTCCTCGTCTATTCAGTCTCTGAAGACCACGGCCACTGTATGAGCTCGATTCAGCGGCGCGCCCCGCGCACCGCTCATTGTTGCTCGGTGCGTCCGAGGTGCTGCATCGTGCCGTTGGGGGTCATGAGGTCGCCCCCCTCGGCGCCAGCGGGGCAGCTGCCGAGATACTTTTGATCTTGAATGAGCGTGGACTCGCGCACGCCGCGAAGTGCAGGCATGTAGGTGATATGCGCCTCGGTGTGAGTGGTCTCGCCCCGGAAGACGGTGGTCGATCGGCTCACCACCGTGCTTCCCTCGATCATGCAGCGCGACTCGATCGAGTACTTGTTGCCCTCGAGCTCTTCCTTCACCGTCGAGCAGTCCTTCATGTTCTTCGCGCGCTCGCGCGCCTGCGCGTCATAGGCGTGCGTGCGGCACAAGGTGGACGTGGAGTCGTTCTTCTTGTCGCCGGGATGTTGAACCCCCCGGCTGTGGATGGACCAGAGGCCCTCCTTGAGCGGGGGCGGCTCGGCCGCCAGCGCGCGATCGCCGAGCAGCAGGACCGATGCGGCCGCCAGCACAGGCACCATGACGCTCATGCGCCCGAGTATGCTCATCATGATTGTATCGTACGCCCCCGGCAGCTCGACGGGTACTCGCGCGCAACGGAGGTGTACACTCGTGCGCAGGGGCTCCCCATGCTGGGTCTCGTCATACTTGACAAGCTCTTCGGAGGCTACACGAGCCATTTCCTGCCGCGCGGCGGCGAGGAGCCGGGTGCACCCCGGGATTCGCGGCGCGCCGCACTGGTGGGTCTGATCGTGACCCTGCTGCTCGTCACCGGAGGGGTCGTGCTGGTGCACGTGCTCGGGCGTGCGGCGCGACTCCAGGACTGCGTGATGTCCGGACGCACCAATTGTGCGCCGATCGATGTGAGCGCGCGGGGCCGATGAGCAGTCAGCGGCCGATGCGCGCGAGCTGCCCATGACCCCGGCGCCACGCCGCTCCGCGCGAGCCTCCCGGAAGATCCAGCCGCGTGCCATCGTGCGCGGCTATCAGCGGTATCTGAAGATCGCGCTCGCGCTACCGGGAACCGAGGAGTCGACCGGCTTTGGCACGCCGGCCGTGAGGGTCCGCGGGAAATTCATCTCGCGATGGCGAACCGAGGCGGAGGGGGCGCTCGCCATTCGTTGCGATTTTCTCGACCGGCAGATGCTGCTGCAGGCACAACCGGACGTATTCTTCGTGACGGACCATTATCTCAACTATCCGATGATCCTCGTGCGGCTGGACAAGATTCGCGCGGATGCGCTCTCGGATTTGTTCGAGCGCGCCTGGAGGCGCGCGGCGCCGAAGTCGCTCGTGCAGTCCTGGGAGACAAAGCGAGAGGGCGCAGCGCCACGCGGGAATCCCGCGCGCAAAGCGCGCGCCTAACTCGCCACCGCAGCACGCCTGAGCGCTAGCGGGCGGGTGCTCCAGATCGCGCCTCGATGATGCTGAAGGGCGAGCGCGTTGCAATGACCCGCGTGAGCTCGAGGCCTGCGGTTTGCAGGAGCTGGCGGTACTCGCTCTCCGTCCGCTCGAGGCCACCGGTTGCGACCATCATATTGATATCCCCGCAGATCACGTTGCCCGCGGCGGGGGTGGACGTGATGTGCTCCGGGACGATTCGCTCGATGATCAGCACCGTGGCCGCGCTCGCGGCGGCGCGGATGTTGCGCAGGATCGTCACACAATCGGCATCGTCCCAATCGTGGATGATGTACTTGAGGAGGTAGCAGTCCGCGCCCGGGGAGACGGAATCGAAGAAGTCCGTCGGGATGAAGCGCGCACGCTCGGCAATGCCGCTGCTCTTGAGAAAGGCCGTAGCCTCGGCCTCCATGTAGGCAAGATCGGCCGTGGCCCCTTGCAGGTGAGGATAGCGCCGGAGCAAGACGGAAAGGAGCGCGCCATAGCCCCCGCCGACATCGAGCACGCGGTGGAGCCCCGAGAAGTCGTACGCATCGGCGATGGCATCGGCCATCTGCAAGGTCTGCTCGACCATCGAGCGGTTGAGAATCGCGGCCTCCTGCGGCCGCTGCGCCATGGAGAGAAACCCTTCGCGGCCTCCGTTCGCCCAGTGCGCACCGCTCATCACGGTTTCGGTGAGATGCGCGAGCGCGGTCCACGTGCGCGTGCCCCAATGCCGGGCGAGGGCAACGAGCGAGTGGGCTGAATCGGAGCGCAGGAATCGGCCGGCCTCCGTGAGCTCGAAGCGCGAGTCGCCCAGGTCGCTGCACAGGCCGAGGGTGGCCATCGCCCGCAAGAGGCGGAACGTCGCGCGCGGGTGAGTTCCTGCCGCGCGCGCAATCTCCGCGCTGCTCGTGGGCCCGGGCCCAAACCGGTCGGGAATTCCGAGTGCCACCGCGGCGTGTATCACCTGCGTGCTCCAGCAGCCGGTGATGAGCGACGCGGTTGCCGCCCGCAAGTCGTGAGAGCCGCCGTTCTGGGGAGAACCGTGCGCCATCCGAGGCGCTTCAGGTCTGATGAATGGTCTTGGTGACCAGGCAGGCGTGGAGTCCCTCGGGTCCGTCCTCGGAGCCGTGACCGCTTTCTTTGACTCCTCCGAAGGGCGCATCGGGGGCGGCCATGGCCACGGTGTTGATCCCCACCATCCCGGATTCGATCGCATCGCCGATCAGAAGCGCGCGCTTGGCCGATTCGGTGAAGGCATAGGCAGCAAGCCCGTAGGGCAGGCGGTTCGCCTGCTCGACCGCCTCGTCGAAGGTCGCAAAGGGGCTGATCACCGCGACCGGCCCGAAGGGCTCCTCGTTCATGATGCGCGCGGTGTGTGGAACATCCGACAGCACGGTCGGCTGCCAGAAGAACCCCTCGCGCCCATGACGCTCGCCACCCACGTGCAGCTTTGCTCCGCAAGCGACCGCATCGCTCACGAACTTCTCAATCGCCGCCGGGCGGCGCGGGTTGGCCATGGGCCCCATGTGTGTCGTCTCGAGCAGGCCATCTCCCACCCGGACCTTGCGCATGCGCTCGTTGAACGCCGGAACGAAGCGGTCGTAGATGCCCTGCTGCACATAGAAACGTGTCGGGGAAACGCACACCTGGCCGGCATTGCGGCACTTGCCCGCGGCGAGCAGCTCCACGGTGCGGTCCAGGTCGGCGTCATCGAAAACGATGACCGGTGCGTGTCCGCCGAGCTCCATGGTCGTGCGCTTGACCGTCGCTGCCGCCAGGGCGAGCAGGTGCTTGCCAACGGGAATCGAGCCGGTGAAAGAGAGCTTGCGGATGATCGGAGAGGCAAGCAGGTCCCGGGAAACCTCATCGGGTACGCCGAAGACCAGCTGCACCACTCCGGCCGGCACTCCTGAATCCACGAGGGCGCGAACCACCTCGATCGCAGATGCGGGTGCCTCCTCGGCCGGCTTGAGAATGACCGAGCATCCGGCTGCCACAGGGGCTCCGAGCTTGCGGCCCGGATTGGCCACCGGAAAGTTCCACGGCGCGAATGCTGCGACCGGTCCAACCGGCTCCTTCAGGACCACCGATCGCGTGCCGGTCGGGCGCACCAGTACGCGGCCATAAGTGCGGCGGCACTCCTCGGCATAGAACTCGAAGAGGTTCGCCACCATCTGAACCTCGAGGCGCGCCTCGGCGAGTGTCTTGCCCTCCTCGAGCGTTGCGACGCGTGCGATGTGATCGGCTCTCTGGCGCAGGAGCTGCGCGGCGCCCCGCAGTACGCGACCCCGGTCCTCCGGGGTGGAGCGCTTCCACTGACGAAAGCCGCGCTCCGCGGCCTGAAGCGCGCGCTCGAGATCTGCGGAGTCCACCAGCGGTAACTCACCCAGGGTGCCGCCGGTGGCCGGGTTGACCACCCGCTGGGTGCGGCGCTGGCCCGCCCCGATCCATTCCCCGTCGATGTAGAGCTTCAGTTCAGAGTAGGTCGTCATCGCGATTCTCCGTGCCGCGGAGGCAAGTTTAGCAGCCGCCGAAATGATGCATCGCGACAGCCAGAATGCCGTCTACGTCGCGATTACGGCCTTGGGCAGCGGGCGCGTGTGCGTAGCCGTGACCTGGCTCACGGACGTGGCGCTTCGCGCGCTGCAATTTCACATCTAACGTCTAACTCAGCCAGCCTCGGGGCGTTTCCGGCTACCCCGAGCGCGAGGATTAAGAACGTCCAATGGCAAAGGTCCCCGTCCACGAGCTCCGAAAGCTGATCCTGCCGCTCGAGACAGCGGTCGATGCCGTGCTCGAGCTCGACATCGAGCAGGGCGGGTCGCTCTCCTTTGGGGTCATCGTCGAGGCCCAGATCGACTCCGAGCCGGAGCCGGGACTGACGCTCGCCGTGCAGCGGCGCGGCTCCGAGTCGGTGGAGAGGCGCAAGTTCACCCTTCCAGTGCTTGCTGCCGCATTCATTCGGTACTGCTGGAAGTGCCGGATTCCCCTGCCTCGTCACGGCTCGAAGCGCATCGAGATCGCCCCGGAGGGCTTCGTCTTCACGATCGAGGGCAGCGTCGAGGTCATCCGCAGGCATGGCCCGCTCCCCCAGGGGCAGGGCGGCTCGCCGCGCGAGGCGCAGCCCCGGTCTGCCTTGGGACAGCCCTCCGAGACAGCTTCGTCCGAGGCGAAGCCTGCTGCCGAGGAATCGGCGGACTTGCAACCCGAGATCTCGCCCGAGACCGCATCTGCACCGTCAGGCGCGCCCCCGCCCTCCAGCACACCTGCCGAACAAGCTGTCGCGTAGCCTGCGGCTGCGCCGTACCGCGCGCGATCGGGGCGGTGCCGGATGCTATCCTCCGTCACTGATTCTCCAGTGCAGCGCCCGCAGATGAACGATCTCGGAAAATGTCCTCTGATCCGGCTGGTCGGCCCGGTTGCCGATCAACGTTGGCGATGAGCCGGGTTGCCGGGAGCAGCGCTCCACCGCACACCTCTCACGCAGCCTCGACTCCGGCGAGCGGCTACCGGGTCGGCCTGTGGCCCGCGGCACTCGTGGTCGCGCTGGTCGCCGCGGTCAACTTCCTCGGTGAGCTCGGCAAGCCTGCTGCGCCGATCTGGGACGAGAGCTACTACCTGACCGCCGCCGTGCGCTACGAGGAGCGGATCGCGCAGTTCGCGAGCCATCCGCCGCTGGGTCTTGCCTTGATCGCAGCGGGAGATGCCCTGCTGCATCCCAACAGCCACATCGATACCCGGCACATGGGCTGGGACAAGAAGATCGCGGGGGATCAGATACCGAAGGACTATTCCTTCGCGGGGGTCCGGCTCGCCTCGGGAGTGTTTGGCGTGCTCGGCGCGCTGCTGTTCTTCGGGCTGATGTTCGTCCTGACGCGCTCGGCCCTGGCCGCGCTCGTGTTCAGCAACCTCTACATCTTCGAGAACGCCTTCATCGTGCATTTCCGCGCCGGCCAGCTCGATGGCTTCCAGATCGCCTTCGTGATCGCCGCGATTTTGTGTTTCGCCCTGAGTGCGCAGCGCGGGGTCCGCCGCTCACCCTGGATCGAGCTGCTCTACGGTGTCGCATTCGGTCTGGCGATCATGGTCAAGGTGAACGCGATCGTGCTCGGGCTGCTCGGCGTGATGCTGGTGGTGCGCCGCATTGGCCTTCAATGGGCGGGCGGTCATCGCGCCCAGCTCATCGGCCGCGGCCTGCGCGACGGCGCCGTGATGGCAGGAGGATGCTTCGTTGCGATCGCTGCCGTACTGACATTCCACGTCGTGTTCAATCGGGTGCCGCCCGTGGCTGCCAGTCCCGCCGGCGAGAAGGATCTCTCGTTCATGTCCGGAAGCTATCTCGCCTATCTTCAGCACCGTCGGCCGCTTTCCCTCGCAGTGCTCCTCGCCGCGGGCGAGGACTATGTGAGGTTCATGCACGATGACTTCGAGGGCGTGCCACGCGCCGATCCCAACGGCTCCGGAGCGCTTGGCTGGCCGTTCCACCGCGGCACGATCAACTATCGCTGGGACTCGAACGACAACCACACCGCCTACGTTCAGCTCACGGGAAATCTCTTCGACTGGATGCTGGCGCTTGCGGCACTGGTGGGCTCGGTTGTCTGGCTGGCCGTTGCGCGCGTGCGCCGCTGGCCCAGCGCGCACCCCGAGCGCCGTGCGCTCATGGGCATGCTGCTCGTGCAGTACCTGGTCTTCATGGCCGTCCACGCCTACATCGGCCAGCAGCGCGTGGTGTATCTCTACCACTACTTCATCGCTCTGGTGATGAGCTTCTGTCTCATCCCGCTCCTTGCGGGCGAGGTGGCCGAGCGCTGGCCCGCGCTGCGAGCACGCCAGGTGCCGCTCGCGGGTCTCATGATGGTGCTGACGTGGACGAGCTTCGTGTTCTATGCACCGCTCACGTTCCACTGGCCTCTGACGCACGCCCAGTGCGAGTGGCGCAACGTGCTGGAGCACGTCGTGCACTGCCAGTGAGCGTGCGCGCTGCGGACCTTTAGAATTGGACGCGGATACCCGCCTTCCAGAACAGGCCGTAAGTGTCAAAGTACACCGGATTGGTCGGATAGCCGTTGCCACCCGGTGCAATGGGCGGGGACTTATTCAGCACGTTGTTGACTGTTGAGAACAGCGCAACGTGATCGTTTATCGCGTAAGACGCCGATAGGTTCAGGTACCAGGCGGACGGCACATCGTTGGTGTTGATGCTATTCGGGTTGGTCGTTGAATAGCCGGGGTCGCCCGGCTGGATGGGTGCGCCGCCGAAGGCCGTGATGGCCTCATACGTGCCATGCCCGATCCAGCGGATCTGCGCCGTTGCTGTCCACGGGCCTGTCGAGTAGGTCGTGAAGAAATTCGACTGCCAGCGCGGTGAGGTATTGAAGCCGCCGAATGCCGCAGTGGGGCCCGTCTGCCCCGCATAATCGACGGGCGCGCTACCCAGTCCGTCGTCGATCGTCATGTTGTAGAGCAACGAGGTGAGCAACCGGAAGCTGAGGTCGCCTCGCAGGCTCTGGTAGATATCAGGCAGCGGCAGATCGTAGTCGCTCTCGAAGTCCACGCCCCGGATCTCGTACTGGCCGAGGTTCACCGCCGTGTTGTTGACCTCCTCGATGGTGCCGAAGTTGCCGGGTGTCCCGAAGACAATTCGATCGCAGAACGTCTGCTGGCCCGCATAGCAAAGGTTCACGATGTTCTGAACACCGAGCCCAAACGGGGGACCGGTGATCGGGTCGTGGATGACGATGCGGTACCAGTCGGCGGAGAACTGGAACCGGTTGAGCGGTCCGGACTTTGGCGCGAACACAACGCCGAACGTCTCGGTGTCGGCGGTCTCGGGCTCCAGATTGATGTTGCCGCCCGTAAGAGCGGTCACGACCTCGCTCTCTCCATTGACCGGATTGACGACCGTTCCAAACGGTCCACCCGCCGTTACGGCGTAGGACTCGTACAGCTCGCGGAAGAACGGCGCACGCACGTCGCGCGATCGCGTGCCTCGGAACCGCAGCCAGTCGGTCACATCCCAGATACCGCTCAACTTCCAGCTCGGGATTCGGTGGGTCACCGACTCGCCGTCGTCCGCGGCACCGGACGTCTGGTCGGTATTGGTGTTGCTGGTCTCGCGGATGGCACCGTCGAAATCGAGGTACTTGGCGAACGGCAGGTCCTTGAGCACCGGTACATCGAGCTCGCCGTACCCCTCGATGACATCGATTTTGCCCGCGTAATCGAGGCCGTAGCTCAGGAAGTATTCGTCGTACCAGGGCTGGTTGGCGAGGTCATGAGTCACATCGGCAGTATCTCGGCGCGCCTCGATACCGAGCGCCGTCTTCACCGGCCCGGCGCCGAAGCCGTCGAACAATTCGCCACGAATGTTGCCCGACAGAACGTACTGCTTCAGGGTGGAGAATTCGTAGAGTGTCCGGAACGCATAAGCGAGCGCCTCTGGGCTGGCGTTGTGGGCGCCAAAGAGATCGAGCGGGGAGCACCCGGCAGCGGCTGCGTTGTACTGAGGACCGGGCAACGTCGCGGCGCAAACGACCTGCCCCGTGGCGGGATCTGTGACCGCATCGAGCGCGAACTGCAGGTAAGTACCGACGACGTTGTTATACAGGGCCTGGGCGTTGTAGTTCTGCCCGTACTCGAAGTACGAATCCCACGTCCAGCTCCCGGCGATGTCACCATTGAGACCGCCCGTGAAGCGCTCGACGTGGTCGTGAGTGACATTGCGCGCCGGGTCGATGTCGTTCATGTCGAACCCGAGGAGCGCCCCGCCGAGTGAGTTTCCGCAGGGAAACGGATTAGGAGCGCAGAGCGGGGGCGGGATCCCTATCGACGGGGACAAGGCGTCTGCTCCGCCGGGCTTAAACTGGGCCGGCAGGTAGGGATTGTTGTAGTTGATCTGGCTGCTGAGGGGCACATAAACGCCGTCAGCCACCTCGAGCGAGATAGGCCCAATGGCGCCGTTCGCGACCGGGTTCACCGACTCGCTGCGTGCGTAGTCGAATTGCAGGAAGCCGTTCAGATGGTCGGTGATCTTGTACTCGAGATCCGTGAGCCCCGTGTAACGTTTGGTGGATGGCTTGAGCGTCGTGCCGTCGTAGGCGCCGATGCCCGTCGCGCCGGCTCCCTGACTGTAGCCGAAGGTGCTGGCACCCGCGGCGTACTTGCCGGGGTTGAAGGGTGTGGCCGCGGTGCCCGCGGAATTGAAAATGTACTGCGGGCCGACCGGGATACAGACCCCCAGCGGAACCGTGCAAGGCGTCAGAACGCCGGTCAGGCTCTGATTGGCGAGCGTGCCGTTGGGGCCGATGATGTAGTGGGGCTGTCCGTTGGTGGCATAGTCCGGGTTCGTGTACAGCGCCTCGTTGCTCGCGCACCAGTCGCGCACCTGCGCGCAGATGCCGATGTCCTCCGAGTTCTCGAACTCCACGCCCGCGATGATGTGCGCGCGCTCGCCCAGATCGGTGCCGTAGGCCACGGAGAAATGTGGGTCTCCGCCGTCGTGGTAGTAAGTCTGGCCATAGTCGGCTTGGCCTTTGAACCCGTCGAGCTTCTTGTCGAGGATGATATTGACCACGCCGGCGACGGCATCAGATCCGTAGAGTGCGGATCCGCCACCCGTGACCACTTCAGTCCTCGCCACGAGCATCGAGGGAATGAGCGTCACGTCCACGCCGCCTCCGGTGGCCTGCTCGACGAAACGCTCCGTGTCGACCAGGGTGAGCGTGCGAGTTCCGAAGAAGGGATTCAGGCCGCGAAGGTTCGCGAGCTGCGCGCCCACGTTGAAGTTTCCGAGACCGACATTGTTTGCGGCGAAGAAGTTCGAGTTCGCGGGCAGCTCCCCGAGGACTTCGCCGACATTCGTAATGCCCAGATTGGCAATGTCCTTCTCGTTTAGCACCGTCACCGGATTGGGAGTCGTGAAGGTCGAACGCCCGATGCGCGAACCTGTGACGACGATCTCCGAGACTGCGGTGGGAGGCTGCTTGGGGGCCGGTGGCTGGTCCGAGCCATTTCCCTGCGCCTGAGAGGGGGAGGTACTCCCTTGCGCCTGCGCCTGGCCGCTCGCATTTCCCGACGATTGCGCCTGGGTGGCGGTGTTCGCCAGGGGCTGCGCGCCGGTATTCACCTGCGACTGCGTGGCGGCACCTGCCTGGGCTTGCGTGGCGATGTTCGCCTGAGGCTGGGTCGTGGCCTGCGGAAGCGCCGCGTGGCCGATCCCGCACAGGACGCCCATCACGGCAGACACATGGAGCACGATCGCACGCGCGAGACGCGACACGCGGTGCGGCGGCAGCCGCTCTTTCATGGATTCCCCCCTTTCTGCGAGATTCGAAGTCAGCGTCTGAGCGCGGATGCTTCGGTCGCAACTGCCCGTTGACCTCTCAACTGGACCATTACAAGCTTGTGTCGGATTCTTGCCTAAGTCAAATCGCTCGTGCAATCTACGAACACGCTGGACACAAGTTGCTGTTTTTTCGTAGTGTCGCGACCGAGAGCCTCCAACGCTTGGAGGCCGGTTCGCGGCCCGAATACCCGTCCGCACTGTGGCGCGGCCGCAAGAATTGTCGAGGAGTGAAGACGATGATCATTTGCCCGCCGGAGCCCCGCGGGGAAGTCCGAAGTGCTGGAGCGCGGCTTGCCCCACCGGCAGGCTGGACTGCCACCGTAATCTGCTGCGGAGTGCTCCTCCTGTTCTCCACGCCGGCCTATGTGCATCACTCCGGCGCGATGTTCGACCTGAGCCGGTCCGTACAGATCACGGGGACGGTCACGGAATTCAGTTGGACCAACCCCCACTCGAGCTTCAAGGTGAGCGTGCCGAACTCCGATGGCACCCACTCGATCTGGGGCGTGGAGATGAACAGTCCCAACAATCTCGTGCGGGCAGGCTGGAAGCGCACCACGATCAAGCCGGGGGACAAGGTCACGGTCACGGTGAGGCCGCTGCGTGACGGGGCGCCCGGCGGCCAGTACGTATCCATCGTTTTACCGGACGGCACTCATCTTGGCGGTGAGCAGAAACGCTGATCCGCACCGCCTCTGCAGCTGATCGGGGGTTAGCATGATTCGACCGTTGGGCGGCTTGGCTTTCTGCCGCGTGGGCTGCCTCGTGCTGGTCCTGGCCGCGACCAGCGCCGGCGCGCAGGAAACCTTGAATCGCGGGCTCAGTCCCGAGCGCGAGAACGAGCTTGCGCAGAAGCACGATGCGTACTGGGGGGCGCTGGCGCCGGAGAATCTCGCCAAGCCGCGCCCCAAGCCACCGTTCAATCTGACCGGGACCTGGTTCATCAATCTGCGCCACTCATTCGCGGATTTCATGTTCGGACCGCCTTATCCGCATTTCTATGCGGCCGGGCAGCAGGCCATGAAGGAGGCGGCCGCCGCCAGGGCGGCGCACAAGTCCTATCGGGACGCGAGCGGACAGTGCTGGCCGATCGGCATGCCCATGATCCTCACGCGTGTCTGGCCCATCGCGATCATCCAGATGCCCACGGCGGTCTACATGATCGACAGCTTCTTCGACAGCCTGCGCGTCATCTATCTCGACCGCGAGCACACGCCCTTCGACATTTCGATCGACACCTACAACGGCGAGTCGATCGGGCATTGGACCCGGGATGCACTCCTGGTCGATACGCGCTATTTCGCGACGGACCATCACTATATCGACATGGGAATCCCCGTCTCGGACAAGCTGCAGATCAAGGAGCGCATCACCCTTGCCGACGGTGGGCAAACCCTCGTGGATGAGTTCACCATGACCGATCCGGACATGTGGCAGGGCGAGTGGAAGAGCACCAAGCGATGGATCCGCGAGGACCATAGCGATATCCCCGAGAATGAGTGCCTGCCCAATCTGAACGCCAATCTCCCGAGCACCGAGCAGGGCCATTCCGAGGCTGAGAAGAACAGTCACGTCCAGTCATCGTCTTCGGCATCGGGCCGGTAGCCCTCGAGGAGCAGAGCGTGCGCCAGTGGAGGAAGCCTAGCGCGCTGATGCTGAGCACTGCTGTCGGGCTCCTCTGGTGCTCGGGCTTCGCGCTCGCCTCCGCGGCGCGGGCCGATCCGCACCCCGACTTCTCGGGCGTGTGGACCACGTATATCGCACCTGGCCAGGTGCGGCTGGGGCGTGGCAGGGGGCGTGGGCGTCCCGATCTGCCCTTCACTGCCCTTGCGATGCAGAAGGTGGCTGCCTATCACGGCCTCGTGGACCAAACGAGCGACAATCCGGGGGCGCATTGTCTGGGCTCCGGTATGCCCACCTCGATGATGTTCTCCGGCGGCTATCCGATGGAGATCGTGCAGAGCCCCGGCGTGGTCCTCGTGATCTACGAGGCATGGACGGAGATCCGGCACCTCTATCTCGGAGACAAGATCATCCCCGTGGGCGATCGCATCCCGGACCGCAACGGTTACTCGACCGCTCGGTGGGAAGGCGACACGCTGGTCGTGGAGACCTCCCAGCTCAAGGAGCAGGAGGATTCGACCTATCCGCACAGCGCCGAAGCGCGGATCGTCGAGCGCTACCACCTTGGCACGGGTGCCAAGGGAGAGAAGCTACTCATCAACGACTGGACCCTGACGGACCCGCTCTTCTACACAAGGCCGCTGTCGGTTCAGAAGGTCTGGGCCTACGATCCGAAGGGCATCCTGCTGCCCTACGAGTGCAACGAGGAGGCCTGGCTGGATCACCTCGAGGCGCTCCGCAACCACCATTGACGCCGGGATGACTCTCATGACCAAAGCAGCCACTTCAGCGCTCGTTGCGCTCGCCTTCGTCGCGTGCGGCGCTTCCACGGCGCTCGCGCACCATTCGGCAGCCATGTACGACTTCACCAAGAACGTCTGGGTTTCGGGCGTGGTGAAGGACGTGAGGGTGATCAACCCCCACATGACCCTGACGCTCGCCGTGCCCGATGCCGGCGCCGCCGGCCGCGATATCCACTTCGAGGGCCACAGCGTCAACAACTTCTATCGCGCCGGATGGCGCCCCGGCCTTCTCAAGGTCGGTGACAAGATCAAGGTGCGGTACAACCCCCGCAAGGATGGAGCCGACGGGGGCTTCGTGAACGGTTTCGTCGCAGCCAACGGCCAGGAAGTCGCATTCCACGTTCCGGGCGCCCCGGGCGGCGCGGCGCCGGGCGCGAGCGCCCCTCGCTGATCCTCGCCCAGGCCTGGGGGACGGGCTTGCCATGTCCCGCCGCAGGGGCGTCACTGCCCCCACGGCGCGACTGACCTTTCTGCGCTACAGCGAGCGCAGGAAATTGATCAAGTCCTGCTGATCGCGCCCGGGCAGCGCATTGAAGCTCTGGATGACCTCGTTCGCCTCGCTTCCACATAGCGCCGGCAAGCCAAGCGCTGGGAGCTGAGCAATACCCGTGCCAGGAGCGCCCAGAGCGCTTCAGGACGGGCGTAACTGTTTGATAGGAAAGGCGCCGAATGCCGGCACACAGCGCGCGGCGCGCTGTGGCGGGCGCTCGGAAGTGTCGCCGCCGGGAAACAGCCCAGTGCGGTAAAACTCGCAACTGTCTGAACGATCAACGTTTGTGACTGTCGCAGCCCGTCAACAGTCGAATCGTCAAATCCCACGCTCCAGGGCGTCAACGCTCTTCGGCCAGTCCTCTTTCAAAAGCCGTGAGAGCGAGCGATCGGCCAGCAGCCGGCCGGCCGTCTGGCAGCGTGCGCAGTAGTTGGTCTCGTTGTCGGCGTAGCGAATGCGCTGCACGGGCGTGCCGCAGGTCGGGCAGGGCTTGCCAAAGCGTCCATGCACCGCCATTCCCTCGCGAAACGCGGTGACCTTTTCCGGAAACCCATCCGCGGCCTCGCCGCGCAACCGCTCGGTCCACACTCGCAGCTGCTCGAGCGTCGCGGCGAACAGACGCGCCACCGCCTGATCATCGATGCGACTGGTCAGGAGGACGGGGGAGAGCTGCGCGGCGTGCAGGATCTCATCCGAATAGGCATTGCCGATTCCGCTGAAGAGCCGTGGATCGGTGAGCGCGCGCTTGAGCGTGTGATTCTCGCTGCGCAAGCGCTGTGCGAACTGCGGTAAGGTCGATTGAAGCGGTTCCAATCCGCCCGGATCGTGCAATCGCAGGGCGTCCTCGCCTTGAGCCAGATGCAGCGCAGCGCGTCGCTGGGTTCCAGCCTCGGTGAGCGTCAGCGTTCCGCTTTCGAACCGAAAGCGAGCGAGCGACGAGCGCTTGGACTCGCGGCTGCCGCGGGCAAACCAGTGCAGGCGGCCTGCGATCATGAGATGCACTACCAGCCAGAGATCCCCCTCGAGCCCGATCGCGATGCGCTTGCCGATCCGGCGCACCTCGCGCACGCGGCGGCCCGCGGCGGATTGAATGGGCGGCGTGACGGTTCGCAACACGAATGGCGAGACGATCGAGACCTGCTCGAGGCGCTGCCCGAGCAGGCGGTGCTGGAGGGCCTCGAGGTAGACGGTGAGGTCCGGGAGCTCGGGCATTATTTGGCGTTCGTCGATGCGCCTCCGCGCACCTCGATCCCACCGGCGCGCTCCACGCAACGCATGATCGTCGTGAAGTCCTCGTCCGGGCCGATCTCGTTGAACGTTTGCAGCCAGAGCTGCCGCACGGCGCTTGCGACCCAAAGCGTCAGTCCGAGCGATTCGGCCTCCTCGAGACAGAGCTTCAGATCCTTGTACATCAGGCGTGTGGCGAAGCCGGCATCGAACCGGCGCGGCAGGATGGACTTGGGGAATTTGTCCTGGCTGGCGCTGTTGCGGCCGGTGCCGGCGTTGATCACCTCGATCATCGTGTCCGGATCGAGCCCCGCCTTGACCCCGAGCAGCATGGCCTCGGAGGTGATGGCGAGGGCGGTGCCGGACAGGAGGTTGTTCACGAGCTTCATCATCTGGCCGAGCCCGGGCTTCGATCCGACATGAAACGGGCGGCCGATCACGGCCAGGAGTGCCTGCAGTTGATCGAACTCCCCACGCTCGCACGCCACCATCACGGCGAGTGTGCCCGCGCGCGCACCGGCCACCCCACCGCTCACCGGGGCGTCGATGAGGGAGACGTTCTTGGCCGCAAGCCCCGCGGCGACTCTGGCGGACGTGCGCGGTCCTGAGGTGGACAGATCGATCATCCGCTCGACACGGGTGCCGGCGGAGATCCCATCGGCACCGAGGGCCACGGCCTCGACGATCTGCGGGGTGGGCAGGCTCGCAAACACCGTATGTGCGAGCGAGGCGACTTCGGCGGGCGAGTGTGCGGGACGGGCTCCACGGGACAGGAGCGGCGCCATGGCCTGCGCGCTCACATCGTGAACGACGAGCGAGTGCCCGGCCGCGAGCAGCCGGGCGGCCATCGGAGCGCCCATGTTGCCCACTCCCACGAAGCCGATGAGCTCTGGCATCCTCGATCTCCCCGGTCTCAAGGGCCCTTGAATTCCGCGAGGCCGGCCTGCGCCGTGCGAAACGCTTCGACGCCGGCCGGAACGCCCGCGTAGATCGTCGCCTGTAACAGCGTCTCCTGGATCTCCTGCGGTGTGCAGCCGTTGCGCAGGGCACCCATGACGTGCAACTTCAGCTCATGCTGCCGATTGAGTGCGGCCAGCATCGCGATGTTGAGAAGGCTGCGGGTCTTGCGTGGCAGACCCTCGCGCGTCCATACGGCTCCCCAGCAGTACTCGGTCACCAGCTCCTGCAAAGGACGCGAGAACTCGTCGGCTTGCGCGAGCGACTTCTCGACGTAGTCGGCGCCGAGTACGGCCTTGCGCGCGGCGAGGCCACGATCGAAGAGACTCTGGGTCATGGGTGTGCTCCACCGGGGGTGATTGAGTTGCGCATCAAGGGTCGGCTCGCGGCCGCGACGGCTCGCGCTGTGCCGTGCCCGGTCAATGGGCGCGGGCCCAGAGCCTGCGGGTGGCGAGCCGCGCGCCTTCGACCAGCGATTGCAGCTTCATCCAGCAAAATGGGGGGAAGACGGCGCCGAATCCGGCGAACGTGCCAAAGCCGCAATCCGTCCCGGCGATCACCCGCTCGCGACCTACGACGCCCGCATAGCGCTCGATGCGCTGCGCGACCAGCTCCGGATGCTCCACGTAATTGGTGTTGGAGCCGATGACCCCCGGAACGAGGACCTTGTCATCGGGAAGCTTGAGCGCCTTCCAGGCTTCCCACTCGTGCTCGTGCCGCGGATTGGCGCCCTCGATGAGCAGCGCGGCGGGCTTGGCCTTGATGACGATCGGAAAGATCTTGTGGCAGTCGAGATCGTGGACGTGCGAGCCCTCGTAGTTGCCCCAGCACACGTGCAGGCGCACACGATCGGCGGGGATGCGCTCGAGCGCGTGATTGAGCGCCTCCACCTGCAGCTCTGCATAGCGCAGGAACTGCGCATCCGTGAGCTCCTTGAAACGGCTGTGGCGCCCCATCGCGAGATCCGGACAGTCCAGCTGCAAGAACAGTCCCGAGGCCACGATGAGCTCGTACTCCGCGCGCATGGCCTCGGCGAGCGCGCCGAGGTACTCCTCGTGTGATTTGTAGTACTCGTTGGGCTGGAATACGGAGATGGTGCCGGGGGAGACCGCATTCATGAAGCCGTGCTCCACCTTGGCAGCGGCAAGCGCGGCCTTCAGGTTGGAGATGTCGCGTTTGAGTCCGCTCAGATCGCGAACCGCGACCGGCCCGCGGCACACCGGACGCTTGTAGGTGGCCGAATGACCCGCCTTGACCAGTCGGTCGCGATACTCCGGGAACTCATCGAGATCCTGCGGGGTAGGGCGCGGGGAGTCCCCCTCGAAGCCGGTCAGGCGATGGCGGATGTAGGTCGCGTAGCTGATCTTGCTCATCTCGCCGTCGCTCAGCACGTCGATCCCGGTGTCTGCCTGCTGGCGCACGATGGCATCGACCGCGCGGCGAATGACGGTCTCGAAGTGCACCCGGTCGAGCGGCTCGCCCCGATCCTCCGCGAACAGGCAATCGACCACGTCCTGCGGACGAGGAAGGCTGCCCACGTGGGTGGAGAGAATACGTTCGGTACTGCGGAGCATGGCTCCGTCCTCCGTGCGAATGGGGGGCCCGCTCGCGAGGCGGGTCTGCACGTTAGGCTGGCCGGGACGGGGCTGTCAATTGCGTCGCGGCGCGTTAGAGTTTGCCCGCATGAGCGATGACAGCGTGATCGTGGTGGGCGCAGGTCCCGTGGGGCTGCTCACCGCGCTTGGCCTGGCGCAATCGGGCGTGGCCGTCACCGTGCTCGAATGCGAGCCGGCCATCGTCAACTCGCCTCGCGCAATCGTCTATCACTGGTCGGTGCTCGAAGGGCTCGATCGGCTCGGGATTCTCGCTGACGTGAAGCGCATCGGGCTCGTCAAGCAGGACTACATGTATCGCATCTTCGCCACGGGAGAGACGATCGCGTGGAGCCTCGCTCCGCTTGCGAGGTACACCGACTATGCCTACAACGTTCACCTCGGGCAGAACAAGCTTGCCGAGATTGCACTGGAGCACCTGCGGCGATTGCCCGGAACGAGCGTGGCATGGAACACCCGTGTGACGGGCCTTGCGCAGGATGCCGCCGGTGTCACCGTGCAAGCGATCACGCCCGAGGGCCAGCGCGAGTTCCGTGCCGGCTGGCTGGTCGGGGCCGACGGGGCGCGCAGCGCCGTGCGCCAGGCACTCGGCCTCGATTTCCCCGGCACCACCTGGCCGGAGCGCTTTGTCGCCACCAATGTCCATTACGACTTCGAGCAGATGGGACTGGCGCGCGCCACGTTGCAGATCGACGCACGTTACGGGGCCATCATCGTGAAGATCGACGACTCGGGTCTGTGGCGCTGCACCTATTGCGAGGATGCCAGCCTTCCGGAGCCGAGCGTGTCGGAGCGCATCCCGGCGTACTTCGCCGCAGTCCTCGCTCCGGGCACGGCCTATCAGCTGGAGCAGTACTCACCTTATCGCATGCACCAGCGCGCCGCGGAGCACTTCTACATGGGGCGTGTCATGCTCGCCGGAGATGCCGCCCACGTCACCAACCCGACCGGCGGGCTGGGTCTGACCTCCGGGATGTTCGACTGCTTCGTGCTCTACGAGGCGCTCGCGGCGGTCATCCGGCGCGCTGCCGGCACCGAGGTGCTCGAGCGCTACTCGCAGGAGCGCCGGCGCGTCTTCTGGGAGATCGCCTCCCCGCAGGCGTGCGAGAACAAGCGCCTCATCTATCACTCGAGCGATCCGCTCAGGCTCGAGCAGGACCTGAAAGCCCTGCGCCGCTACGCGAGCGATCAGGATTTCCTCATCGAGCGCTCGCTGTTCACACGACGCCTGCAGACGCCGTCGCTGCTCGGATAGGCCTCAAATAGAGGATAATGCATGCGCCGGCGCGTTTCAGTCGTCAGGCGTGGCGCGGAGGTGCTGGATGAAGGATCTGCGAGACAAGGTGGCTTTCGTCACCGGCGGGGCGAGCGGAATAGGACTCGGTATCGTCAAGGCGCTGCTTGGGGCGGGGGCGAAGGTGGCCATCGCAGATCTGCGCCAGGACCATCTCGATGCCGCGCTGCAGGAGATCGGGGATCGCGGACTGCGCGAGCGCGCCCACGGGCTGAAGCTCGATGTCTCGGATCGCTCCGGGATGGCGCGCGCCGCAGCCGAGGTCGAAAAGAGATTCGGCAAGGTTCATGTGCTCGTGAACAACGCAGGGGTGGGCGTCGAAGGACCGCTGCGTCGTGCGACGTACGATGATTGGGACTTCGGCCTGGGTGTCAATCTGGGCGGCGTGATCAACGGCATTCAAACATTCGTGCCGCGCATCCGCGCGCATGGCGAGGGCGGGCACGTCGTGAACACCGCCTCGCTCGCCGGGCTGGTGTGGATGCCGTCGTTCATGGCCATCTACACGACGAGCAAGGCGGCGGTCGTGGCGCTCTCGGAGTGTCTGCGTGACGACTTGATCCCCGACCACATCGGCGTGTCGGTTCTGTGCCCCGGCCCGGTCAAGAGCAACATCCATCAGGCAGGACGCAATCGACCCGATCGGTTCCGGGGGACGAGTGGCTTTGCCGAGTCGGAGGCTCAACTCGCTCAGCGCGTGGTGTCTCCGCTTTGGATGGATCCCGAAGCAGTCGGGGAGAAGGTCCTGCGCGCCATCCGCAACGAGGAGTTCTACATCATCACGCATGGTGAATGGCGCGAGGCTTTCATGGAGCGGGCGCAGGCCATTGCGGAGGCCATGCCGAAGGAAGTCAATCCGGAGCTGATCAGATCGTTGCGCGAGCGCCGCACGGAGGCGGGCCCGGAGCCGGGAGCCTCGAGTAAGGCCTAGGCCGACCCGCGACCGCCGCTCGCGCTCGCGCGAGCCTAGAGGCCCGGATTGCGGTAATGATGGTCGGGGGTGAATGGGGCCGGAAAAAGCTCGTGCGGCACCGTGGGAGGTCGATCGGGCGGTAGCTCCTGCTCCGGGCGCGTGTTGGGCAGTGGGTTCTTCGCCCAGCCGTCGGCGTAGGGCGCATACATGCGAAAGAAGGAGTGCAGGGTCTTGAGCTTCCACACGCCGTCCTCCTTCACGTACTCGTTCTCGTAGGTTCCAAGTCCCCACAGCGCGTATCGCTGGTATTCCCCGACCTGTGCGAAGAAGCGCCAGCGCCCCTGCGCCCGTTCACCCTCGGGAGCGATGGTGACGATCGGCTGCAACTGGATGTGCTCGAACAGCTTGCCTCGGGTGAGACCTCGAGGCTCGAGCCAGCGCAGGTACTGCAGCACCCGTTCCCGGCCCACAAATACGCCACGCCCGCCGATCTCGAGCGTACCGTCCGCCGCGAAGAGGTCAGCTGCCTCGTTCCAGAGCGCCTTGTCGACGAAGTAGCCGTAGCTGCGCTGCAGGTTCTCGATGGCACGCTCGTCCGCGAGCCGCGCAAGCGTGGCCCCGATGCTGGAGAGACGTCGGGCGAGGTGCGCAAGCTCACCACTGAGCTCGTGCGCGCGCAGCTCTCCCGACCGCTCGGTGCCTTCGTTCGCCGCGGCACGGTACTCGCTCGCACCGGAGCCACCCGCCTGGATCGGCCGTCCCGTCACGGGATGCGCATAGTGAAATGGCGGCACGTAGACCTCAGGGAAGGCTTCGTACACTTCGCTGGGCGGCCCGTCGGGGGGAATCCGATCGCTCGGTCTGGCCGCGGGTCGCGGTCCGCTCATCCAGCCCTCGGCGTAACGCGCGAAGTACGTCGTGTAGACGTGGTCTCGCTTGAATCTCCAGCGGCCATCCTCGTTGACGAACTCGTTCTCGTACACGCCGCCGTGCCAGAGCGCGGGGCCCTGGTAAGTCCCGAGCTGGCCGAAGGCACGGCTGCGCGCCCATGCGCGGCTCCCATCGATCGCGACATGGATCAGAGGCTGCCACTGCTGATGGTTGTGGAGGTGATTGGCCTCGATGCCCTGCGGACCGAACAGCTCGAGCGCGCGCCGGATACTCGTGCGGCCGGCATAAACTCCACGCTGCGAGATCTCCATCGTCGCATCGGTCGCGAAGAGCTCCGCGAGCTGATCCCACTGCTGCTTGTCCAGGTAGTAGCCGTAGGCCGAGATGAGATTCTCGATCTGCTGCGCATCGTGCAGACGCATGAGACGGCGCTCGGCCCAGGCGATCGCCCTGAGCAAGTCAGCCTCGGCGCCGTCGATTCCGGGGGCGGCGGCGGCCTGTGCCGCAGCCTTGAGCACTTCGGCTGGCTGCTGATAGTGAAAGGAGGGCACATGAACACCCGGCCAGGTTTCGTAGCGCTCGCTCGGCGGCTCATCCGGCGGCAGCGTTGCTGCGATGAGCTTCCCGCCGGTGCAATCACGATGGGCAGACCAGCCGCCCTCGTACGGCACGATGAAGGTTTGATACCAGTGCAGTCGCGCGATCTTCCAAACGCCCCTCACGCTCTCGTATTCGCACTCGTAGGGACCCTCGCCCCAGAGTGCCTGGCCGCCGAGCTCTCCGGCCAGGATGAATGCGCGCCAGCGACCCTTGGCGCTGCGGGCATCTGCTGCGACGCTCACGACCGGCTGCAACTGGAACCACTCGTGGAGTCTTCCGGGCTGCACCCCGGAGCGACCGCCGCCCAGCGCATATAGGTACTGCCGAATGCGCTCGCTGCCACGGTACACCCCGTCGAGGCCCATCTCGAGCGTGGCATCCTCGCTGAAGAGCTGCGCAGCCTCGTCCCACAATGCGCGATCGAGGTAGTAGCCGAGCGCGCGCTGCAAACGCTTGACGCAGCTTGCGGCGTGCAGCCGAGCGGTTTGTACCTCGAGGAAGGCAAGCCGCGACAAGAGCGCTGCGGCGCGGGGGGCTGTGCTCATCGGCGTTCCCTCAGGACCTCGCTTGCGCCTCGAGATCCCACCACAGATCGAGGTAGCGCCCGCCGAGCGCGTCATATCGCTTGGCGGCGAGCGCCGCAACCACATCGCAGCAGCGCGCGAGGTCCTTCGCGGAGTCCTCCGGGGTGCGGCCTCTCAGCATGGCCACCCCTTGAGGCACCCAGCGCTGCGCCTCCGGAGAGCCGATCGTGAGTTTCGCCATCTCGGTCGTGATGGTGCCCGGGTGCAGCGCGAAAGCCCTCACCCCGTGCTCGCGCAGCTCGAGATCCACGGTTTCGGACAGACGCACGAGGGTGGTCTTGCTCACGGCGTAGGCCGAGAGGTGCGGGACCGGATCGACGCCTGCGCTCGAGACGATGTTGATGATGCGGCCCTCGTGCTTCGCGCGCATCGCGGGGATGAGGGCACTCATGAGGAGCAGGGGCCCGAGAACGTTGACCTGCTGCGCACCCCACCATTCGAGCGGGTCCACGACACCGATGGGGCCGTAGGGGCCGGGGATGCCTGCGTTGTTGACGAGAATGGAGACGGAGCCGAATCGGGCCGCGGCCGCGGCTACCGCGGCGCTCACCGCGGGGGCGCTCGTCACATCGGCTTCGACCGCGAGAGCATCTCCACCATCCCGGCGGATCTGATCGACCGCCTCCTCGAGCTGCGCACGCGTACGCGCGATCAGCGTTACCCCGGCACCCTCGGCAGCCAGTCGGCGGGCGATCGCCCGGCCGATGCCGCGACCTGCCCCCGTGACCAGAGCGGATTGGCCGGCAAGCGATGGGTGCACGGGCAGTTCCCCACCTCAGGTGCGCGCGGGCGGGCTGATCACCCAGGAATACAGGGTGGGCGCGCCATCCGGCACGAGCCTCGTGTGACGGAGCGGCACCGGTGCAAGCCCGCTCCATCCGCCCCGCGACTCGATCAGCGCGATCTTAGATGCAAGCTCTGCGGGCCAGCTGCTCGAGGGGGCACTGCGGATGGCACCGACGAGCGCGCGGGGACCGGCGAGGGCGTGCCCGAACTTCCCATCGGCACGGCATACGTGGGCGCCACGATAGACGACCCGCATGCGGTGATCCCATGCCAGCTGCTCGAGACAGAATAGCGCCGCATAGGTCGTGAGCCCGGCGACGGATACCGCACGCTCCTTCCAGAGCGGGTACAGCTCACGGTACCAAAGATCCGTCACATCGCCCTGCAGGTTGCGTGTTGACAATCCGTGGCGCCGCGCGCTTGCCCCGAAGCGCAGGGCCTCTGGGAAACGCTCATCGAGCAGCACGGCGTGCAGCGGCACACGGGGCTGCCGCGCGATCGCTCGCTTCGGTCCGACCCACACCGCGAGCGCGGCGGTGAGCGAGCCAGCAAGGCCTGCCCGTATCAATTGCCGGCGGCTGAGCGGGGTGGCGTGCACCCGGGCAGTATAGGGCCTCCCCGGGTGGTCTTGCCGTTTTCCCGAGAAGGACTAACCTTCGCAGCATGAATCTCACGGCAGAGTGCGAGCCAGGACGCGCCGCCCTGGCCCCCGCCGGCTCCTCCCACGAGATGCTCGTGCGCCACTTCTGCACGCTCTTCCGCGGCGATCGCGAGCGAGCCTATGTCGAGCGGGTGGCCGATCGCATCGAGCACGGTGGAGCGGCCGTCACGATTCACCCGCGGGGTCCGCTCGAGACGGTACGCGTGCTCGAGATTCTCCGCAGCGCACACCCGCTCGAGGTCGCCGAGCACGATCTTTCGAGCCAGACGTTCGAGCATGCGGCAGCCGCGCACGCGCGACCATGGATTCGCTCGTTCTGGGTGGAAACCGATCATCCCGTCGATTGCATCTATTGCCGGCTATTCGAGGGACACGGCCCCTCCTGACTGGACGGCCCTTCCGCAGGGCTCGGCCTTCCAGCGGGCTACGCCTGCGCGTCACAATGCAGAGCTGCCGCAGCCCTCCGGAGTGAGCCATGGCCGATACCGTGTTCAAGAAGATCATCGCGGGTGAGATCCCAGCCCACAAGGTGTACGAGGACGAGCGCATCCTCGCGTTCCTGGATATCGGGCCGCTGAGCCCCGGCCACGTCCTGGTGGTCCCCAAAGAGCCCGCCGAGACCCTGGATCAGCTCTCGGATGAGTCCGCGGCGGCGCTCGGGCGCGTGTTGCCGCGTCTGTGCCGTGCCGTCATCCAGGCGACGGGGGTGCGTGAGTACAACGTGCTCGAGAATAACGGGCGCGGCGCGCATCAGATGGTGCAGCACGTGCATTTCCACATCATCCCGAAGCCCCACGAGCGCGCAGGTCTCGGTATCGGCTGGCCGGCGGGGAGCCTCGGTGCGGAGGCTTCCGAGCTTGCAGCGAAGATCCGCGCCGCGCTGCGCTAAGATGTTAGGCTCTGCTTGAGGAGAGAGACGATGGCTGCCACGACTGAGCAAACGACCGCACCCCGCTCGAGCGCGCCTGCCACGGGCACGGTTGTCGCGGGGCGCCCGATGCCGCGATTCCACCGTATAGAGGTGCAGCCGCTCACGGGAGCGTGCGGCTGCGAGATCCACGGAGTGGACACCTCACGGGCGCTCGATCCGGAGACACTCGCCGAGGTCATGCTGGCGTTCGAGCATTTCCTGGTGGTGATGTTCCGCGATCAGAGGCTCACTCCGGAGCAGCACAAGGCGTTCTCCGGCTACTTCGGCGAGATTACCGAGCTGCCGCAGGCGCCCACCTACGGGGGCCACTCGGACATGCAGGAGGTACGGCGCGAAGCCGACGAGCCCGAAAGTGTCGTACCGTCCTTCGAGCATTTCCACACGGACAGTCCGTTTCTCGAGCGCCCGCCGCTGTGCATCGTCATGCGTGCGCTCGATGTGCCGAGGTACGGCGGCGATACCGCCTTTGCGAACATGTACCTGGTGTACGAAGACCTCTCCGAGGGGCTCAAGAGAACCCTCGAGGGCCTGAAAGTCGTCTACTCCGGCAAGGAGATCTGGTCGCGGAACGCAAAGCTCGACAAGGACCGGCAGCTGCGGCTACGCGAGCACCACGGCTTTCGGGAGGATCAGCTCGAGAGCATTCATCCGGCCGTTCGGCGTCATCCGCGCACCGGCCGGCAGTCGCTCTACGTCACCACGGCCTACTTCAAGCGATTCGTCGGCTGGACGGAGGATGAGAGCCGGGCGCTGCTCGTGTATTTGCAATCACTCCCGCAGCGCATTCAATATCACTGCCGGATCCGCTGGCAGCCCGATACCCTCATCGTCTGGGACAATCGCTTCCTGCAGCATCGCGGCATTCACGACTATCGCGCCGAGCGGCGCCATCTCATCCGCACGACCGTGATGGGCGAGCGGCCGATCTAGCGGTGAGGGCGCAAGGCGAGACTCGCCCTCCCGCCGCCGCCCGGGAGTGGAACGCCTATGCGGTCTACACCCTGGGCTTTCTCACGCTGATCTCGGCATTCAACTATCTCGACCGCGGGATCTTCGGTCTCGCGCTGCCGCTCATCAAGCGGGACATTCACGCCTCCGACACGCAGCTCGCGCTGGTCTCCGGACTCGCATTCGCGGTGGTCTATTCGCTCGTCGGCCTGCCGGTTGCCTCGCTCGCCGACCGGCGCAGCCGCCGCGATCTGATCACGATCGGATTCGCCTTCTGGAGCGTGATGACGGGGGTGACGGCGCTCATCTCGAGCATCGGGCAGCTCGCGGCTGCCCGGCTCTTCCTGGGTGCGGGCGAGGCTTGCGGCATCGCCCCCTCGAACTCCATGGTATCGGATCTGTTCCGAGAGTCGCGCCGCCCGCTGGCGCTGGGCATCTTCGGCATCGCGAGCTCGATCTCGTCGTTCCTTTTCTACCCGGTCATCGGGTGGATCGGGCAGCGGCACGGATGGCGGGCGATGTTCAGCGCATGCGCATTGCCGGGGCTCGCCCTCGCGATCCTCTTCCGCCTGACCGTGCGCGAGCCGGCGAGGGGTGCCGCCGAGGGAAACTCGCAGAGCCTCGATGCGCACTCGCTCCGGGAGAGCGTCCGCTTTCTGGTGGGGTCGCGCTCGTATCTGCTGATGCTGGCCGGCGCGATGTTCATGGGCGCGAGCGTCTATGCCGCGAGCACCTGGCACGCGACCTTCCTGTGGCGGGTTCACCATCTGAGGATCGGCCAGGTCGCAAGCTCCATCGGCCGGATCCAGGGCCTGTTCGGAGCCACCGGCATTCTACTCGGCGGCATCCTCACCGATGCGCTCGGGCGTCGCGATGCCCGCTGGCGCTTGCGCCTCCCGGCGCTTGCATGCCTGCTCGCGGGACCTGCGGAGGTGCTCTTCCTGCTAGGCAACACCCGTCTGCTCTGGACGGCGGGGCTGGCCTTGACGAGCCTGTTCACGCTCCTGCATCAGGCTCCCATCTTCGCCGCGGCGATGAGCGTCGCCCGTGTACGCATGCGCGCCGTGGCGATCGCCCTGCTGGTACTGGCTTCCGGGCTCCTCGGCCAGGTGGTCGGGCCGTTCCTCGTCGGCTTTCTCAACGACCGGCTCGCCGCGAGCCTCGGCAGCGGCGCCGTGCGTTACTCGTTGCTCCTGGTCAGCCTCTGCGCCGTGCTCGGCGGGGCGGCCTTCTGGGCCGCTCTGCGAACCTTTGCTGCAGACCGCGAGCGCGCGTTGCACGCCGCCCAGGTGTGACTACGGGGGAGGCGTCGGCCCCTCGCTCACTTGCACCATGTCATCCGGGCGCATCCACTTGCGAAATGCCGCTTGCACCTGCTTGGCGCTGAGCTCGATGTAGTGCCGGGCTGCGCGGGTGGGCTCATCGAGCGGCAGGTCGAGGTCATTGCGCTCGATGAATCCGCCGGCGATATCGTCGATGCTCGCTTCCTCGAGCGGAATCTCGTGGAGCAGTAGCGACTTCACGCGCGTGAGCTCATCGGGCGCCGCCGGTCCGTTCTGCAGCGAGCGAACCGCCCGCAGCGCGATCGCCGCCGCCCTGGAGACATTCTGCGGATCGCTTGCGAAGCGGATGAAATAGACCGAGCGGGTTCGCCCGGCCTGCAGGTCGGAGCCGACGTTGTAGACGAGCCCCGTGTTCTTGCGCAGCGCGATACTCAGCCGCGTCGAATAGAAGCCTCCCCCCAGCACTGCGTTGCCCAGATTCAACGCGTAGTAGTCCGGACTCGAGCGCGTGAGGTCCAGGCTCTGCGCGAGCGTCACGATGTCCTGCACCCGACTGCTGTCGGGCACGTTGATGATGCTCGGCGCATTGGGAGGCGCAGGGGGAAGGTCGGTCTGCGGCTTGGGCCCGCTCGCACTCCAATCGCCGAAGTACTTCGACACGATCGCCTGGGCCTGCTCGAGCGGCACGTGCCCGATCACGACGATGGTGGTGAGATCTGGACGGAAGGTCGTCCGGTAATACTCGCTCACGTCCTGCGGCGTGAGGGAGTGAACGCTGAGCGGGGTCGGCTCGCGCAAGCTGGGATCGGTCGCCGGAAACAGCGCCGCCCGCAGCGAGCGCTGCGTGAGGAACGTAGGGCTCTTGTCGCGCGCGGCGACGACCTCGGCGAGCTGTCCCTGCACGATCCTCATCGGCTCGAGCGGCAGTGCCGGGTGCAACTCGTTCTCGGCGAGCAGCTGCACGGCGCGATCGAAGTTCTCCGAGAGGGATTGCACGACGAAGTCGCTCCCCGCGCGCTCGCGCGCCCCGATGTCATCGAGCGCACGCTGGAAGGCGAGGCGATCGAGAGTGCGCGTTCCATAGGAGAATAGCTCATCGAGCACCGCAGCCACCCCCTCCTGGCCGCGCGGGGTCTCGACCTCGGCGCGGCTGCGGATGTGGCCGAATACACTGACGGTGTCGCTCACATCCTCGGGCTGCACGATGAGCGTGACGCCATTGGCGAGGTGCGTCACCACGGGGTGCGTCGTGGAAGGCGGCACCGCCAGGCGTGTGACGGCCGCGCGGGCCCACTGCGGGAGGCTCGTGGGCTTGGCCTCGCCGAGCGAGATGTTCTCCTGTCCCCCGAATCCCCCGCTCGCCGGCGTGGGCGGTCCAGAGCCCTGCGGCAGCATCACCGCGGAGACCGCATCGTCGAGCTTGAGATATTTCCGGGCCACGCGATTCACGTCCTCGACCGAGACCTTCTCGATCCGGGTGAGATCCTCCTCGGGCGAGGTGAGCCCATAGAGCGCGACGGCATCCGACCAGACCGAAGCCAGTCCCGCGATGGAGTTCTTCAGAAACTCCGTCTCGCGTCGCTCCTGCAGCTTGGCGGCTGCGACCAGGTCGGCCGGAACGCCATCGCGGGCCACTCGAGCGAGAATCGCCCTGACCTCCGATGCGAGCGTCTTGGGGTCGGCATCGCTTGCGAACGCCACCACGGCATAGGCTAGGCCGGCCTTCGGAAGGGGGTCGAGCTCGAAATCCGCATCGAGTGCCTTGCCCTCGGGTACCAAGCCGTAGAGCTCGAAACGGTGACTGCTCAGCACGTCGGTCAGTACCTCGAGCGCGGGAAAGTCGGGGCTGTCGAGCCCCGGGACGCGTACCGCAATCATCTGTGTGCCGGTCGGCCGATCGGTCTTCACGGTGAAGGAGTGAGCCTGCATCGGTCGCGGCTCGACGGCTGGCCGGGCCGGCAGATGCTTGCGAGGAATCCCACCGAACAGCTGACGCACCTTGGCGAGCGTCGCATCCAGCTCGATGTCGCCCACGATGATCAGGATGGCGTCGTTCGGGGCATACCAGGTGTCGTAGAACTGCTTCAGCATCTGGGCGGTGGTCTTGTCGAAGGAGGGACGGGTGCCCAGCGCGTCGTGCGCATAGGGTGTATCGGCGAAGGCCAGGGCGCGCAGTTTCTCGTACAGCACGTACGGCGGACTGGACAGATCCTGAGCGACCTCCTGCTCGATCGCGCCGCGCTCGTGCGACCATTCCTTGGCGGAATCATCGACCCCGCGCATGCGCACCGCCTCGATATGCAGCGCCAGGTCGAGGTCCTCGGCGGGCACCGTATAGAGGTACTGCGTGATGCTCTCGCGCGTGTCGGCGTTGAAATTGCCGCCCATGATGCTGCCGATGTCGGCGAGCTGATCGGCCGTGAGTCCAGGGCTGCCGCGGAACATCATGTGCTCCTGAGCGTGCGCCATACCCGGAAAACCTGGCGGCGCCTCATCGGACCCCACCAGATAATTCACTGCGGTGGAGACGACCGGAGCGAGCGTGTTGCGCACGATGATGACGCGCAACCCATTGGTGAGCGTTGCTCGGAGAACACCCTGCTGCGCAGAGGACGCGGTCGCTGCACTTTCGGCCGCCGCGGCGTGCACTCCGCGAGCATCCCCTGCAAATCCAATCAGAGCGAAGCTTGCAACAAGGGGGGCAGCCCAGCGTGCGGGGTTTGCAGTCATGGGAATTCCGATGCGGCGAGATGAAGGCTGGCAAGCATAGCGCGCGCGAGGACCCTTCATCCAACAGCTCACGCGGTGAAGCGACGCTTTCGTCTCCTGCGGAGGACCCCGAAATCAGGTGTTATACTGGCTGGGGCGCAGGCGTTGCGGGTGTGGTGCGAGTGCGCAATGCCTTGCGAGTCGTGAGCTAGCTCGAATCAGCAGCCGTCGAGCGAGGCCAGAAGCGCATCGAGCTCGCGTTTGCGCCGCGGCCACTCCATGTCTACGGCTATCGCCGCCTCCGGCACCGGCAGCGCATCGGCATCGAAGGGGTAAAGGGATTCGCGTTCGGCGCCTTCGCGCACCCAAGGTTGCGATTCAGCAGAAAGTCGCGGCTCCACGGGGGCCCTCCTGAAGGCTCCGCGGTTGTTGTTGCGTGCCTCGGTAGCAACCAGCGTTCCTCGGGGGTGGACGTGGGAGAATGGCCCCCTGGTTTGGCTGCAAGACTGGAATCCCGCATGCGCTCGACGTTGACCGCAGCGCCACTCTCGCGATCTGGCGCGCTTGCAAAAGCACTTCAGCTCCGCACCATTCCGGCCGCGTGGCGCGATAGCGCGATCGTGGGTGGGATTCTCGCCTTGGCGACGCTCGTCTGCGTGCGATTCGATGTGAGCGAGCTGTTGCGGCGCTGGACTGCACCCTGGGAGAGCCTGCAGCTCGATGAGCTGCCGGGCATCTTGCTCGTACTCGCGATTGCCCTGGCATGGTTTGCCGCGCGGCGCTATCGCGAGGCGGCGCGCGAGCTCGATCGCAGACGCCTGGCGGAGCAGCGGGCGGCGAGCGCCCTGGCCGACAATCGCCGGCTTGCGCAGCAGTATGTGAGTCTGCAGGAGTCCGAGCGCAAGCTGCTCGCTCAGGAGCTGCACGATGAGCTGGGGCAGTACCTCAATGTCATCAAGCTCGATGCAGTTGGCATTCGGGATGACTGCTCGGGGAACGTCGCGACCGCACAGGGCCGTGCCGCCGCGATCGTCGAGAACTGTGATCACATCCACCGGGTGCTCGCGGCATTGATCCGGCAGCTGCGCCCGGTGGGACTCGACGAGCTCGGATTGGCAGCCGCGCTCGAGCACTGCGTGGACACCTGGCGCGCACGAATCCGTGAAACGCAGCTTGATCTCTCGCTGAGCGGTGATCTCTCGCAACTGCCCGAGAGCACCTCCCTCACGGTCTACCGCTTGGTTCAGGAGGCGCTCACCAACATCGCCAAGCATGCGGCCGCCGAGCACGTTTGGATCAATCTGGCTCTCGAGGAGGTCCCTGACGGAACAGACCCGCACACGATGCGCCTGGCGATCACCGACGACGGGCTCGGCGCAGACCTCAGCGCGCCGACCTGCGGCCTCGGCTTGATCGGAATGCGAGAGCGCATTGCAGCGCTCGCGGGACGCTTGGAGATGACCAGCTCGCCGGGGCAGGGTTTCAAGCTGCGCGCCGCCATTCCCCTCGGGCCCTCCTGAGGAATCGGCGGTGTCTGCCGCAACGAGCGTGCTGCTGGTGGATGACCATTCGGTGGTTCGCGAGGGCTACCGGCGCCTGCTCGAGCGTGATTCGGACATCAAGGTCGTGGGGGAGGCCGCCGATGCGGTCCAGGCTTGCGAGCAAGCCCGCGCACTCGAGCCGGACGTGGTCGTGATGGACATCGGGCTTCCGGGAGTGAGCGGGATCGATGCGATGCGCAGGATGCTTGCCCATCGTCCGGCGCTGCGCGTGCTGATCTTCAGCATGCATGACGATGCCATTTTCTGCTCGCGCGCGCTGGCCGCCGGCGCACTCGGGTATCTCAGCAAGGCGAGCGCGCCGGAAACCCTCGTTTGCGCCGTGCAGGCCGTGGCGCGCGGGGAGCGGTATCTCAGCGCCGATGTGGCGCGCAAGCTCAGGGAAGCCTCTCCCGCAGGCGTCGCGGTGCTGGAGGAGCTCACAGCGCGAGAGTTCGAGGTGCTGCGGCTGCTGGCCAAAGGTGTCGCGCTGGGGTCGATCGCCGCGAAGCTCGGCGTGTCCGAGAAGACCGTGGCCAACCATCAGTCGGCAATCCGCGAGAAGCTCGGCATCCGAAACGGCGTGCAGCTTGCACGCTTTGCGGAGCAGCTCGGACTCACCTAGCATAGGAGGGCGGCGGTTCGGAGGGGGACAGCCTGTGGTGAGCATTCTCGATCGGCAACGCACCGTCGCCGCGCCCGGGTTCAGCCGCTGGATGGTGCCTCCGGCGGCGCTGTGCATCCACCTTTGCATCGGACAGGTGTACGCATTCAGCGTATTCAACCTTCCGCTGAGCAAGCTCATCGGGATCGATCATTCTGCTCCGGGCGACTGGAAGCTCACCACCATCGGATGGATCTTCACTCTGAGCATCGTCGTGCTCGGAGTGTCCGCGGCGACCTTCGGGCGCTGGGTGGAGGAGGCTGGTCCGCGGCGCGCCATGGTTGCGGCCGCGGCGTGCTTCGGAGGCGGCTTTCTGGTCGCGGCGGTGGGCATCTCGGCTCACAACATCTGGATCATCTATCTCGGATACGGCGTGCTGGGGGGCTGTGGACTCGGCCTCGGCTACATCTCCCCGGTCTCCACGCTCATCAAATGGTTCCCCGACCGCCCCGGGATGGCGACCGGGATGGCGATCATGGGGTTCGGCGGCGGAGCCCTCATCGCATCTCCGCTCTCGGTGTGGCTCATGGCAAGGTTCTCGACGGCATCGCACCTCGGGGTCGCCGAGACCTTCGTCGCGCTCGGCATCATCTACGCCTGCTGCATGCTCGCGGGGGCGGCGCTGGTGCGAGTCCCACCGCCCGATTTGCGCCCCGCGGGCTGGAAGCCTCCGGCCGTGCCCCGCAAGCTCGTGACGATGGCGCACGTGCATGTATACGAGGCCTTGAAGACTCCACAGTTCTGGCTCCTCTGGTGGATCCTCTGTCTCAACGTCACCGCGGGAATCGGGGTGCTCGGGCAGGCATCCGCGATGAGTCAGGAGATGTTCCCGCATCGCGTGACCGCAGTAGCCGCTGCGGGATTCGTGGGCCTGATGAGCCTCTTCAACATGGGTGGGCGGTTTCTGTGGGCCTCGACATCCGACCTCATCGGGCGCAAGAACACCTATTTCTGCTTCTTCGCGCTGGGTGCCGTGCTGTACGCGCTGGTCCCGGCGACCGGCTCCACTGGAAGCGTGGCGTTATTCGTGCTGTGCTTCCTCGTCATCATCAGCATGTATGGCGGCGGCTTTGCCACCATACCGGCCTATCTGAGGGACATGTTCGGCACGCGCTATGTGGGCGCGATCCACGGGTGGCTGATCACCTCCTGGTCGGCCGCCGGAGTCTTCGGTCCGGTGCTGGTGAACTACATCCGGCAGTACCAGATCGACCACGGCATTCCGAAGTCCGAGTCCTACAATCTCACGATGCAAATCATGGCGGGGCTTCTGGTCGTGGGATTCGTCTGTAACCTGTTCGTGAGGGCCGTGCACCAGCGGCACCACATGGGCGGGGAGCAGTCGCAGTGGACTGCGGCGGCCGATTAGAGGAGATGTCCGAGATGCCTGCCCAGATCAAAGCTCCCCCGCACGCGCGGGGGACGCGCCCGCTTCACCTCGTTCTGGCGTGGGGCCTCGTCGGAATCCCGCTGCTGTGGGGTGTGCTGCAGACGCTGCGCAATGCGCTGAAGCTCTTCTACTGAGGCTCGTTGCTCGCACGCGCCCGGCCGCCTTCGAGGCCCATGACGACGACGCTCGGCAGTCCCATCGATCCGAACGCGCTGCGTGAGACGTTCCCAGAGGCAAATGCCAGGTACTGCCGGCCTCCCCACTCGTACGTCACGATGCCTCCCGCCAGTGCGCCTCCGGTTTGGACCTTCGCCACGAGCTCGCCCGTTTTACTGTTGAAGACGAGCAGATGACCCGCGAGATCTCCGGTGAACGTGACGCCCCCGGCGGTGGGCGTCACGGCGGCGATGACTGGCTTCTCCGCGTGGTACTGCCAGCGGATCTGGCCGGTATCGCTATCGATTGAGGTGACCCAGCCGGTGGTCGGGCCATCGGTCTTCACGGAGCCGCCGAAATTGAGCTTGCCGCCGACGTAATTCGGTGTGGGCGGGCCTGCCGTCACGATGAAGCAGGCGTCCACCGCACCCGTCACGAGCGTGTTGTTCATCCGATCGAGAGCCGGACCATTCCACTCCACACCGCCCGCGTACCCGGGACAGATCCGCACACCTTCCCGCGTCGCGGCCCTGGGGTAAGGCTGAACCGTCGTGACCGCCGTGTGGAAGAGGGCCTTGTGAGTGTCTCGATCCAGCGCGGTGACGTAGCCATCCTTGCCGCCGAAAGCCAGTACGTCGCGACCCTGGGTGTCGCGGTACAGCACCGGCGCGGCGGCGAGGTCCATGTCCTGCCAGTCCGAGGGCGTGACTTGGTGCCACCACTTCAGTGCGCCGGTGCGGGCATCGAGCGCCACGATCGAATTGGTGAACAGATTGGCTCCGGGCCTGTATCCCTTGTCGATGTCCGGCCATGGATTTCCCACAGGCACGAAGAGCTCGCCCGTGGACACATCGAGCGTCAGCGCCCCCCAGACACCGCCGCCGCCGGTCCTTGCGGTCTGCGGATGCTTCCACGTGTCGGCACCCTGCTCCTTGCCGATGGGAATCGTGTTGAATCGCCACAGCTCTCGGCCGGTCTGCGCATCGAAGGCCATCACACGCCCGCGAATGCCGCTCTCGCTCCCGGAGATACCCATGTACACGACGCCCGCCCAGGCGAGCGGCACGCCCTGGGCGGACTCCCCGAGCCTCGGAGTCCCGATGACATCCTTCCAGAGCAGCTTGCCGGTCGCGGCATCGAGTGCGAGCAGGCGAGCGTCTCCGGTGCCGCGAAACAACCGCCCGTCCATGAGCGCAAGCCCGCGGTTGGAGAGCCCGGCGCGCTCCTCATCGGGAACATAGGTGAACCTCCAGCGCACCTGGCAGGTCCTCGCATCGATGGCGACGGTCTCGCGCGCGGTGTCCGTATAGATCACGCCGTTGTCGACCAGCAGTCCCGCCTCGAAGGTGGCGGGCCCATCCACGCCCACACGGCAGATCTCGTGCAATCGTGCCGCGTTCGCCGGTGTGATCTCCTTCAGGGGCGAGAACCGTTCCCCATCCAGATGATTGTTGAACGAGAGCCATTGGGATCCCGCCGAGGGCTGCTGCGCAGCCGCCATGCCGCTCAAGCAGAGCCACACGCACGCAGTCGCCGGTCGCAGGTGCAATCTCACTTCAGTATTCCTTGAAATGCTCGCGGGCGACTTGCGCGCTCCGCAGATGCAGCCCGGTGCGCCAGCCCGGCCGCATGCCGTACGGCACGCTCGTCAGGACGGCCTCGATCTGGCTGATCTGTCCGTCGGCATTCACCTCGAAGATCTCCTGGATCGCCCAGGTCCAGGGGGCGGTGCTGCGCACCGTCACCGTGCGCCCGTCCTTCAGCCGATAGGAGCGCACGGTTGCATCGTGATCGAAGTACACGCCCGTGTACACGAGGCCACGCTCCTCGTCCACGGCGAGCACGCGCCGATTGCGAAGGCGGGTATCCTCACGATAGTAGCCGAGGCGAAAGGCCTCCTTGCAGCTGAAATTGAGCGGGCCTGGGGCTGCACCGGGTGCGATGGGCCGACCGCTCGTCTGCGTGCCATTCTCCAGTCTCAGGCAGTCCTCGGCAAAGGGCGGGGGCTTGTCACCGGTGTTGTTCTCGATGCCCGTGAAGTAACGATTGACGATGGCGGCAAGCTGCCCGCGGGTGCGGCGCTTGTCCGGCGGGAGCGGCGTGAGGAATTGCCTGCGGGGTGTCTCTCCAAGCTCGTCCGTGCGCGCCAGGGTACTGGGTCCACCGCCGACCGTTGCTCCCAGGCGTGCAACGATGCTCTCCATCTCGGTGATGCGCCGATCGACTACGGCGAGTCGTGTGCCCACGAGAACCGGGCCGCCGTTCTCCTGGGCCTTCACCATGAAGCCGATAGAGCCTGCCCCGGGGTCCGTGACGAACAGGCGGTAGGTGCCGACGCTCTGCACCGTGCGCCACAGCCCATCCGGCAGCGCGAGCTCCACCCCGTTTTCGGTGTACCGCGCTGCCGCGGCGAGCGGCGCTTTGGTGGGATCGTGCGCGAGCATCGCGGCGAGGTACTGCTCGGCAATCCCGGTCAAGCACGCGCGATCGCAGCTCGCGCTCTGGGGGGCATCGGATGAGATGCCCGTCAGCGGCGTAGCGCCCGCGATCAGTGCGAAACCGGCCATCCGCATGAGGCCGGCCGAGAAAGGCTTGCTTCTGTGTGTCATTTGCGCTTCCCCCAAGGCGTCCCCTCGAACGCGCGCCACGCAAGGGTTCAAAATATAGCCCACAATTCGCTCGCAAGGAGCCTGTGATGCTGAAGATTCGACTCCTCAACGCGACACACGTCCACCAGCTGCTCACGGTGGATCAGTGCATCCGGTTGATGCACCGTGCATTCGAGATGGCGGCAACCGGTGAGACGATTCTCCCCATCCGCCAGGTACTGCGAACTCCGGATGGTCGCGGGCTCCTGGGCTGGATGCCTGGATATATCGCCAACCCGCAGTGGCTCGGGATCAAGGTGATCTCGGTATACCCTGAGAACTTCGGTACCTCGCTCGGCTCGCATCAGGGCATGGTACTCATGTTCGATACGCGCAACGGCGCACCCGTTGCCGCTCTGGATGCGCGGGCCATCACTGCCATTCGAACGGCTGCCGCTACGGCAGCCGCCACGGATGTCCTCGCTCCAGCCGATGTGCACTCGCTCGCGCTCTTCGGCTACGGGGAGCAGGCGCACACGCACCTCGATGCGTTGCTTCGCGTGCGGTCATTCGAGGTGATCTGGGTCTGGGGACGCAGCTTCGAGCGTGCGCGTCAGTTTGCGGCGCGCTGCGCGGGGGAGCGCGGCGTGCGCGTGGTGGCACTCGCCGAGGCACGCGCAGCGGCTCAGGCCGATGTGATCTGCACGGTGACGGCAGCCTCGGAGCCTTTTCTGCGGGGAGCGTGGCTGCGCCCCGGACAGCATCTGAACCTCGTCGGCTCGAGCGTCCCCACGGCTGCGGAAGCAGACGAGCAGACGATCGCCCGTGGGCGCGTGTTCGTCGACTCGCGCGAAAACGCGCTCGCGCTCGCCGGAGAGCTCGTTCGGGGCCAGAAGCCAGCCTCGGTCGCGGGATGCGTGGGCGATGTCATTCGGGGCGCGGTCAGCGCGCGTCAGGCACCGAGCGACATCACCATCTTCAAGTCCGTAGGCATGGCGTGCGAGGACCTCCTCGCAGCGGACTTCCTGTGCTCGGAGGCTGCACGGCTCGACGTCGGCGTGCTCGTGGAGTGGTCCTGAGCATCATCCCACCGTGTAGCCGCGAGCCTCGAGGCAGGCACCTTCCGCGCGCAGATAGCCCTGCCGCTTCGCGCCCTCGGTGAGGGTGTTCTCCTTCGACTCGGTCGGATCGTCTTTGACGCGAGCGCCAGCACTGGAGGGTGTAAATCCCGTCTGCGCAGTAGCCCACTGACTGCACTGGGACTTGTCGGCCGCCTGTTGCTGTGCCGTCTGACCCTTGTCCGGATAGGCGAACAGTTCCGGGGGCGTCGCGGGGGCCACGGCCGCCTGCTGTGCGACCTCCGGTGGGGGTTGCACCTGCTCGTAGGCATCCGCGCCGTCGTCCCAAAGATAATAATTGTTGTCGGCGTAGTAGTAAGGCACGCCATCCCACCAGAACGTCGAGTAGTACCAGGGCAGTGTCCCCAGATACACACCGAGGCCTAAGCCCCAGCCTGGAGCCCAGCCCCAACCACCGCCATAACCGCCATGCCACCCGCCGTAGCCGCCGTGCCAGCCGCCGTATCCACCGTGCCAGCCGCCGTAACCCCGAAATCCGCCGCCGTGGAAGCCCCCAAGCCCACCGCCGTGGAACCCACCGCCGTGGAATCCGCCGCCATGGCCTCTCGCGAATGCTGAGCCTTGCGCTCCGATCAACAGGGCCGAGGCAAGAGCAACCAGAGCAGCCTTTCTCGCAAATCGCAATCCTTGCATTTCGATCACCTTCGTTGAATTGGACCGGCCGCCGAACTGCCGGTTCCGGTGCCACTGAGGTCTGCGCGCTGGGCAGTGGCCAGCACCGCTGCACAGTCGTGGCTCTGGGTAGCCTTTGGATCGATCAGGTGCACGATGGCTTGGATCGGCGCAAGCACGGCTCCGAGTGCGGCTTTCGCGCCGACATTCCCCAGCGATCCGGCATCGAGCTTGGGGTGTCTCAACGTGCCAACCACTCGCACCGGAACGTGCTTGTGCAGCAGTCGCAAGTGCGTGGGTTTGTCCGATAGGGTCAGATCGAGCGCTTCTGTGTCGAGGTTGATCTCACCCGTCCCCACGATGACCGCAGGGCCCGTGTCGATCATCAAACGATCGACATCGAGAGTCCCCTGGCGAGCGCTGAGGCTGGCAATGCCGCAGCGGACCGAGGCTTCCTTCTGCTTCGTCCCCAGCACCACGCCGAGCCATCGAGCAAAGTCGAGCCCGGCGAGCTCGGCAATCGAAGCTTGGATCGACCCGTGAGGCAGGACAGCCGTCATCCGACCTTGCGCCGTGGTCGCCAGCGCATGGGGTGAATCGCCGCGTCCCGTGGCGGTCAAGCGTGCATCGAGAGGTCCCTGGAGGAGAGGGCGTGTGGTCCGCGCCGACCTGAGTTGCCCGAGCCGTATGTCATGGGCCGTCAAATCGAGCGCCATTTGCGGGGCCCCATGTGTCAAATCAATGTGCAGCTGCCCGGAGAGGCTGCCGCCTGCGAGCGTTGCCGACACCGGTGCGATTCGGATGTCACCGTTCTGGAACGCCATCTGCGCCGTGGCTGCCCGAAGGTCGATGGGACCGAACACCACGTCGCGCGCGCGGAATCGAACCCGCGCGTTGCTGTGGCGAAAGCGTTGCAAGCCGAGCGATCGATCGGAGATGAGCAGGCGCGTTCGCGAAGACGACGAGGTCTCGCGTCCTGCAGCGCGCGCGCCCAGATCCGCGAGTCTCAGGACCCGCGAGCTCAGATCCGCCTGGAGGAATATGTGGCCGTTCGGCAGACTGTGGACCACCACCGTGCCGCTGAGGTCGCTTTGCGCAGAGCTTGCGACCAGATCGTCGAAGCTCAGGAGCGAGCCTCGCCGGCGCAGCGTGCCGCTCAGGCGGTACCGGCCTGTATCCGTCAAGCTCACGCCGGTGAGGAAATATAGGTCCTTGAGATCCTCCCCCTGGGCTTGAAAGCTTGCGTCGAGCTGCAGGAAGTCGAAGGGCCGCGGCAGGATGCCCTGGGCCTGCAGGTGAGATCCGCTCGAGGATTCCTCGAAGCGAAAGTGATAGGGGTTTCCCGACCGAGCGCTCGCCAGCGGCTCCGACTCGAGCCTGAAGGAGACAGGCCGGCCGTTGAGTCGGCCGGTGCCGATGATCCCGAGTGGACGCTCGCCGGAGAGCCCGCTGGCATCACCCGCCGACACCCTCCCGGTGAACTGCAGATGCAGGTCCTCGTCATCGAGCCGCACGTCGGCTGCGGGCACCGACAGGCCGTGGATGATTGCCGGACGTTGGCTGGGCGGTGTGCCCGGCGCGCTCAATTGCCAGTTGGAGCGACCGGTGACATCGCGGTGCAGATACAGGGTTGTGGAGCTCATCTGGAGCGCTCGCAGGCCGAACCGGTGGTTCAAGTGCGGCCAGCTGAAGAGCAGCGTGATTCGCCCGATATGGGCCATGGTGCCGGGTCTCATCCACGGCGGATTCTCGATCGTGACGTTCTCGGCGGTCACACGTGGCGTCAACGACCAGAAGCGGGCGCGGACCGGTCCGTCGATGCGAACCGTGCGCTCGGTCTTGGCGGCGATACGGTGAATGACCAGCAGCCCCAGCCACCGCGAATTGAGCAGGAGGGCGGAGAGGACCATCAGAACAAGCAGGGCCACCACGATCGCGGCGGTCCACCTCAGCGCCGGCCGGCCCCAGGAGGATTGGCTCATCCCCCAGTAACGCGCGAGCGACCCTCCTCGGGGCCGTCGCCGGTGAGATCAGCGACGCTGCGGAGCGCTGACGGCGCCCGCGCGCGCGACCTTGATGCGCGCGATCTTGCCGTCGCGCAGCTCGTAGTGCACGAAGACCGGCACCTGGATGGATTCGCCCTTCTTCAGAGGGGTGATGACGAAGCTCGGAGCGTCCTCGATCGCAGTGAACTGCGAGGTGATATCGGCGGCGATGCCCGTATCGTCGGCGATCAGCTGATGCAGCGTGAGCGACTCGCGCACCGTCTTGAACATCTCGCGGTAGAAATCGACGATACCATCCTTGCCGCGCAGCACGATGCCCGGGCCGCCGAGCGAGCAGATCACATCGTCGGTGTAGTACTCGCGGAAGCGGTCGCAGTCGGCATTGCTGAACGCCCGGGTGTACTCCATGAAGGCCTGGCGCTGCTCGAGGCTCCCGCCCAGTCTCACCGCCGGCTTCGACACGCCCACGTTCGGTGGCCAGGTCGAGGCCTTCAGGTGCGCAACCTTGCCCGCGCGCAGCCGATACAGCACGAGGAACTTGACCGTGAGGAATTCACCGCGCCTGAGCGCGCCGAACACGAAGTCGGGCCGATCGCGCGTGGCATGAAAATCCATGTCGATCTCGGCAAAGAGCTCGCTCTCGTCCTGGAGCACCGTCTGCGCGCGGATGACCTCGCGTATTCCGTCGTGCGCCCAGTTGAGGAACTCGAGCAGCGCCGCGCGGCCGTGCAGCAGGCGTGGCCCACTCTGGAAGATACAGTCCTCCGTGAACCACTCCTCGACGAGCTGCGCATCGTCGCCCGAGTTGAAGGCTTGGATATAGCGCTGGTAGTCCATGCAACCCTCTCAGATTCCGGGGCCCGCGGCCCAGGTGCGTGATAGCCGTGGCGCCTGGCGATCAGACCGCTCGGCGCCGCGCGCGCCTTGCTTTGCTCAAGGACCACGGTCGGGCAATCTGCCGCTTGGCGAGCTCGATCGCGCTGATGCGTCGCACCTCGGGGTGGCACTCGTGCTCCTGCGCGCGCTTGAGGACCTTGCCCAGCCCCTGGCACAGCACGGCGTGCTCCTCGGCACTCAGATCCGCGACCAGCTCCCTCTCGAGCTGCTGGCCAATCCGAGTGGTGCGGGCAAGCATCTGCCGCCCTGCCGGTGTCAGGCTGATGCGCAGGATGCGGCGATGCTGCGGGCTCTCCTCGCGTGCGATGAATCCCTTGTCGGCGAGCGGCGCGATGATCTCGGTGAGCGATTGGGGCCGCACTCCGATGCCCCGGGCAAGCTCCGCGGCAGACTGGCCCTCCTTGTGGCTCAGGCGCAGGAGCATCAGGAATTGATTCGGCGTGATCTCGAACTGCTCGAGGGCAACCTCGACGCAGCCCCGTACGGCGAGCTCGCAATGCTTGAGGAGGTAGATGAAGCTGCGCGGCGTGTCGCCCATCGGCATCCCCGAGTGCGCTCGAGGCCAATTCTTCGGACCCTGTGTATAAGGTAACCGGACATTCATTGCAAGGGCCGCGGCGGCCCACGGCCGTACAATGTGTGCCAGAATCGGCGGCAGGGCGGCGCGAGCTGCAGCGCGCCGGTGGGGGCCAGAGAATGCTCAAGCACGTGATGGATCCCGCGGAGGAGCAGGAGCTGCTGCGCGCCGTGGAGCGCTGGGTGGAGAGAGAGGTGGCACCGCGCGTGCTCGAGTACGATCACGCCGACCGCTATCCGCACGAGCTGGTCGAGCAAATGAGACAGCTCGGTCTCTTCGGTGCCACGATCAGCCCCGAATATGGTGGCCTCGGGCTTCCGGCCGCCACCTACGCCCGCATCGTCATGCTCATCTCCGCCGTGTGGATGTCGATCACCGGGATCTTCAACTCCCATCTGATTCTTGCTCTTGCGATCGAGCGCTTCGGCACCGAGCGGCAGAAGCGTGAGTGGCTGCCGCGGCTTGCGAGCGGGGAGGTTCGCGGCGGCCTTGCCTTGACCGAGCCGGACGCCGGCACCGATCTGCAGGGCATCCGCACGACGGCCCGCCGCGACGGGGATTCCTACGTGATCGACGGCACGAAGATCTGGATCTCCAACGGGATCGAAGGCTCGTGCTTCGCTCTGCTGGTGAAGACCGACGCGCATGCGCAGCCGCATCACCGGGGTATGAGCCTGTTCATCGCGCCCAAGCAGGAGGGGTTTCGGGTCGGCCGCAAGCTGGAGAAGCTCGGCTACAAGTGCATCGACTCGGCCGAGCTGGTGTTCGATCGTTATCGCGTACCGGCTGGCTATCTCATCGGCGAGCGGGAGGGGCAAGGCTTCTATCAGGCGACCGGCGGCCTCGAGCTCGGGCGCATCAACGTTGCGGCACGCGGGGTTGGAATCGCCGACGGCGCGCTGCAGCTTGCCACGCAGTACGCGCAGAGCCGCAAGACCTTCGGCAAGCCGATCTGCGAGCACCAGGCCATCCAGTTGAAGCTCGCCGAGATGGCCACCAGGGCGCGAGCGGCGCGACTGCTCACGCTCGATGCGGCCGATGCCTTCGACCGCGGCGAGCGCTGCGACCTGCAGGCCGGCATGGCAAAGCTGTTCGCCTCCGAGGCCGCGCTGGAGAATGCGACCGAATCGATGCGCATCCACGGTGCCTACGGCTATTCGAAGGAGTATCACATCGAGCGCCTTTACCGGGATGCACCGCTCACCTGCATCGGAGAAGGCACGAACGAGATGCAGCGCATCATCATCGCTCGCCAGTGGATCAAGCAGCATCCGGTTGCCGGATGAGCGCGAGCAAACCCCTCGCTGGCGTGCGGGTGCTCTCGGCCGAGCTGTTTGCCGCGGCGCCCTACGGAACGATGTTCCTGGCCGCGCTGGGCGCGGAGGTCATCAAGATCGAGAATCCCGCAACCGGCGGCGATCCGGCGCGCCACGGCGGCCCATTCATGCTCGGACCGGCCGACAGCGAATACTTCCAGACCTGGAATCTCAACAAGGCGAGCGTCTGCCTCGACCTCAAGACCGAGGCCGGACGTGCGGCCTTGCACGAGCTCGTGGCGCGCGCGGATGCGGTCGTCAACAACCTCCGCGGCGATCAGCCGGCGAAGCTCGGCCTCGATTACCCGGCTCTGGCGCGGGTGAAACCCAGCATCGTCTGCGCCCACATCTCGGCTTATGGTCGCGACGGCTCGCGTGCCTCGTGGCCCGGGTATGACTATCTGATGCAGGCCGAATCGGGGCTGATGCACTTGACGGGCGAGCCCGACGGTCCGCCGGCCCGATTTGGAGCGCCCTCCATCATCGACCAGCTGACCGGCATGACTGCGATGGTGGGTCTGCTCGCGGCGATTCTTCAGGCTCGCCAAAGCGGGCGGGGATGCGACGTCGACGTGAGCCTGCTCGATGTGGCGCTGCATCAGCTCGGATATGCGGCGATCTGGTATCTGAACGAGGGCGTTCGCTTGAGCCGGCTCCCCCACAGCGCCCATTTCTCGGTGGCGCCGGTGCAAACGCTGCGCACGCGCGATAGCTGGATCTTCATCATGTGCATGACGGACAAATTCTGGCTCGAGCTCCTCAAGGTGCTCGAGCGTGCAGACCTCAAGGCCGATCCGCGCTTCGCAACACCCGAATCGCGTGGCACGCATCGCGAGGCGCTCACGAACATCCTGGATCGGGAGTTCAGCCGGCGGCCGACGAGCGATTGGCTCGAGGCTCTGAACGGCCGGCTGCCCGTTGCGCCGGTGCTGGATGTGGCCAGCGCGCTCGAAAGTGATTTTGTCGCCGAGGCCGGAATGATCGGGACGGTTGCGCACCCGCACCGCGCGAGCCTGCGCGTGCTGAGCAACCCGGTGAGGATCGACGGCGAGCGCCTGGAGCTGCGCGCATGCGCGCCATTGGGTGCTCAGGGCGCGGCGCAGAGCGCTCCCGAGAAGGAGTGAGCATGATCGTGAAAGCCCAAGCGGTCGGCCCGGCACGCTATCGCGAAAGCTTCGGCCGCAGCTACGAGGACTTCTGCGTGGGCGATGTGTACGAGCACCGGCCCGGCCGAACCATCACCGAGACGGACAACATCTGGTTCTCGCTGCTCACGATGAATACTCATCCGCTGCATCTCGACAGCGCCTACAGCGCGAGGACCGAATTCGGCCGGCCGCTCGTGAACAGCTGTCTCACGCTCTCGATCGTCGTGGGCATGAGCGTGACGGACGTGAGCCAGAAGGCGATCGGCAACCTCGGATGGAACGACATCCGGCTCACGGCTCCCGTCTTCGTCGGAGACACGATCTACGCCGAATCGGAGGTGATTGCCATGCGGGAGTCGGCCTCGCGCCCGACGCAGGGTATTGTCACCGTGCGCACCACGGGCAAGAAAGCCGACGGCACGACGTTCATGAGCTTCGAGCGTACCGTGCTCGTCCCCAAGCGTGGCCATGAAGTCCCGGATTGAACCCGGCGCCCACCTGCAATACCGTACAGCGATCCCTCCCAACGGTGCGTGAGATGTCCTCGGTGCGCGTGTCCTCGGTCGGTCATACGGGCATCACCGTCGCAGACCTCGATCGCTCGATCCACTTCTACCGCGAGGTGCTCGGACTGCCGGTGAGCCAGCCGGTTCGTTGCACCGGCGAGATGTTCGAGAAGATCACCGGAGTTGCGGGCGCCGAGATCGATGTGGCCTTCGTACGGGCTCCCGGGCACGTGGTCGAGCTGCTGTGCTATCGCAAGCCAGAGGGCCGGGTACGCTCGACCCTGCGCTCGTGCGATCCGGGGTTCTGGCACCTGGCGCTCAAGGTCAGCGACATCGAGCGGGTCGTGGCAGCCGTCGGACGTGCGGGCTTCCAACCGCTCGGCGCCGTGCAGGCGGTGAGCGAGGGTCCGCTGAGCGGATTGAAGGTCGTGTACGTGCGCGATCCGGATGGCATCGTGCTCGAGCTCATCGAGGAGCCGCCCGGAGTGGTGCTGGAAGAGCTTTATCTCGCGAGCGCAACGTAGTGGACGGGTGGATGCGCGCCAGAGCGGCGGAGCCAACGACATGAGAGCCGCAGTATTCACGGCGATCGGAGCCCCGCTCTCGATCCAGAGCCTCCCCGATCCCAACCCTCGAGGCGATGATGTGCTCGTGCGCGTGGATCGCTGCGGAATCTGCGGCAGCGATCTGCACATGACCGAGGATCCGACGTTCGGCGTTCCCTCGGGGACGGTCCCGGGGCACGAGTGGGCGGGCGAGGTCGTCGAGGTGGGGCCGCGGGCGGCACGCATCCGGCGAGGCGACCGCGTTTCGGTGCTGCCGCTGCGCAGTTGCGGGCACTGCGCAGCCTGTGTGGCCGGCGAGCAGGCTTGGTGCGCCGAGATGCGCATCGACGGCGGCGGCTACGCCCAGTACGCACTCGCAAGCGAGCGGCAGTGTCTCGTGCTGCCACGCACGGTGTCACTGCACGATGGAGCCCTCATCGAGCCGCTCGCCGTGGGATTGCATGGCGTGAACGTGGCGCAAATGCCGGCGGGCGCTCGCGTACTGATCATCGGCGCGGGACCCATCGGCCTCGCGAGCGCATTCTGGGCGCGCCGGCTCGGCGCCGGGGCCGTGGCGGTCACGGCAAGCTCGACCATCCGCGCAGAGCTCGCACGAGCGATGGGAGCCACGGCGTTCATCGATCCGGCGCGCATCTCGGCTGCGGAGATCCGAGCGACGCTCAAGGGTCCTCCGGACATCGTCTTCGAGTGCGTGGGCAAGCCCGGGCTCATCAAGCAGTGCCTCGAATACGTACGGCCGCGGGGCACGGTGGTGGTGCTCGGACTGTGCACGGCCGTCGATTCATTCGTACCGTTCGTCGCGGTGGTCAAGGAGGTCCGCATCCAGCCCGCCGCGCTTTACCGGATGCGCGACTTCGAGATCGCTGCGGATGTCATGGACCAAGGCGATGTGACGCCGCGCGCGATGGTGACCGACACGGTGTCGCTGGATCAGCTGCCGACCGCCTTCGAGGCACTGCGGCGACGCTCCCATCAATGCAAAGTACTGATCGATCCGTGGGCTTGAGGACAATGAACAGACTGGATGGCAAAGTCGCTCTGGTGACCGGTGCCGCGGGCAACATCGGCCTCGCCGTCGCGCGCCGCCTGCTCGCGGAAGGGGCACGCGTGTTGATGGTGGACATCAACGAGCGCGAGCTCGCGGGGGCTGCGCAACGGCTATCGGGCGAGCAATCCGCGTGGGGCCCGCGCCTTGGCAGCTGCACGGCCGATGTGACCTCGGCGGCGCAGGCCGCGCACTATGCCAAGCACGCCGAGGAGCGCTTCGGCAAGATCGACGTGTTCTTCGACAACGCGGGGATCGAGGGGCCAAATGCTCCGATCACCGAATTTCCGGAGGACGCATTCGATCGGGTGATGCAGATCAACGTGCGCGGCGTGTTCCTGGGGATCAAGTATGTTGCACCGCGCATGCGCGACGGGGGCAGCATCATCATCACCTCGTCCATCGCGGGGCTCATGGGGAGCGGCGCCTTCACCGCCTACACCACGAGCAAGCACGCGGTGATCGGGCTGATGCGCGAGGCCGCCATCGATCTGGGACCGCGTCGCATCCGTGTGAACACGATCCACCCGGGCTTCGTTCAGAGCGACATGCTGCTGCGGATCGCGCGGCGCTTGCAGCCGGGGGCCTCGGACGAGGTACTGCTGAAGGGGCTCGGGGATCGCACACTTCTCGGTCAGTGCATCTCGCCCGACGAGATTGCTCAGGGAGTTGTATTTCTAGCGAGCGATGAGAGCCGGATGATGACGGGGCACACCTTCGTCGTCGATGGCGGCACGCTGCTCAAGTAGCAACGCGCGCTCTCAGGAACGCATCGATCCGCGCATTTGCAGCCGCCGCGTGCGGATGGCCGATGATGTTGAAGGCGTGCGGCGCCCCCGGATATACGGCAAGCTCTGCGAGATTACCCGCGGCGATCCAGCGCGCGTAGACGAAGAGCGAATCGTCGAGAAAGGGATCGAGCGTTCCCACCGAGAAGAGCGCCGGGGGCATCCTCGAGAGCTGTGCATAAAGCGCGGACATGTCCGGATTGCGCCGCTGCGATACATCGGGCGCGTAGGCGTTGGAGCACTGCTCGATGTCGGCGGTCCCGATCAGGAAGCGCTGGGCACCGATCCACTTCTGCGATGGCGTCATCGAGGTGTCGTAGTTGCCGTAGCTCAGGTTCGCTGCATGAAAGCCGGTGAAGCCGTGCTTGTCTCGCAGACGCACGAGCACCGGGACCGCGAGCGTTGCCCCGGCCGACTCGCCACCGATCGCGAGCGCCGCCGCGCCGAACTCTGCCTTGACGTTCCTGGCGAGCCAGAGCGCCGCGGCCTCGCAGTCGTCCCAGGCGGCCGGGTAGGGGTGCGCGGGCGCCAGGCGGTACTCGACGCTCACTGCCGCAAGTCCGGTGGCATCGGCAATGCGCTCGAGCATCGCATCGTCCTGATCAGCGCTCCCGAACACCAGGCCGCCCCCGTGAAAGTGCAAGTAGGCCCCTCTGGGCGCGCCACCCGACGGAGGAACGATCCGCACCTCGACCTCCCGGCCGCCGGCGGCCGGGACTTTGCGCACGCGAGCGCGGCCGGACTTGGGCGCGGGCGGGAATGGGCTCGGCGCGGAGTCGTCGCGGCCGCGCGCGGACGGGCCGGGGATCTGCGCCATCCGCTCGAGGAAGGCCTCGTTGAAGGCATGCACCTCGGGCGAGATGGCCTCGGGGCGAAAGGCAGCGGGATCGAGCGCATTTTGCGTCATATGGTGGCGGGTGCTCCGGCCCAGCTCTTCATCTCATTGAGACACTGGCTCGCGAACAGCCGGATGGAGCGCATGCATTCTTCGTGCGGCATGCCACCGGTGTATAGATGCGGGAACATGCCCTGCGGCTGCCGGCGGCGCTTCACATCCTCCAGCTGCTCGAGGATCTCGCGCGGACTACCGGCAATCGAGCTCTTGTGCGCATTGTCGATCGCCGCCTGTGCCTGCTCGGGCGTCATGCGCAGCGCGCTGTAGCTTTCGTAGCCCTTGATGGTTCCGTGATGCTCGGAGGTCATCTCGTAGTTCTTCACCGCCGCGGCGAAGGTTTTCGCGGTGTAAATGCGCGCAAGCTCGCGGGCGCGATCGCCACTCTCATCGACGAACACGAGATTCGAGACGAACGGGGCGACCGGCTCCTCACCAGGATGCGCCTCTTGCCAGGCCTTGAGCCAGGCATCGGAAGCCTCATCACCGACCACCCGTCCGAGAGTTGACGACGACTGAGCGTGCCCTGCGACCATCGGCTGGCCGAGGTACAAGCGACCCAGGCCCAGCTGGGCGGCCGAGACCATCGAGGCGGGTGAGCCGGCCGCGCAGAAGGCGCGGCCGTTGAGGGAGCGAAGCGGCCGCGGACGAATCTCGCGCCGCGGCTGCTTGAAGAGCTCCCCACCCTCGATCACTCCGGTTTCCATCGCACGCATGATGAGCGTCACGCTCTGGTCAAAGCGCTCGCGCGCCTGGCTCTGATCCACGCGCATGCCCTCGTATTCCATGCGCGAGAGCCCTCGGCCGAAGCCGATCAGCGCACGTCCGCCCGAGACATGATCCAGCAGCACGATCTCCTCGCACAGTCGCACCGGATCGTGCCAGGGCACCACGATGACCTGGGTTCCCAGGCGCACGCGTGGATGACGCCCCGCGAGGTGCGCCAGGTACATGAGCGGATTGGGACTGATCGAGTAGTCGCTGAAGTGGTGCTCGGTGATCCAGATCGACTCGAAGCCGAGCTCCGCGGCCAGCTCGAGCTGAGTCAGCTCCTCGCGGATGAACTGGCGGTCATCGATCCGCGAATGATTCGCGAAGCCGCTCGCAATGCCTACGTGCATGGATATGGCCCTGGGTGGCTCGACATCGTTCTCGCGGGCCGCGGGAGTGCACGCGGGCCGTGGACGAGCGATTATCCTCCCAATCCAGCGCGTTTACCGAGCATTCGTCGTCGAGCTCGAGCGAGTGCGCAGGGCATCGGCGGCCGATTGCGGGCGGGGGGCCTGCAGCCGTAAAGTCACCCTTCCAATCGAAGTAACCTCCACGGGCATGCTCCGATGACAGCAGGTTTGAGCAGCGCGCGGCTCGCGCATCTGACGCAAGTGATCGGCGGTGACGTCGAGGCCGGCCGCTATCACGGCGCAGTCATTCTGATTGCGCGCCAGGGGCGGGTCGCGCTCCACGAGGCGGTTGGTCGTGTGTCCCGGGACCGGACCCCCATCCGCAAGGATCATGTCTTCAGCATCTTCTCCGTCACCAAGGCGTTCACCAACGCGCTCGTGTTTCGATGCATTGAACGGGGCGATTTCGCGCTCACGACACGCATCTCGCAGCTCATCCCGGAATTCGCGGGCGGCGTGCGCGAGGCCATCACGGTGAAGGATCTGCTCACCCACTGCTCGGGGCTGCCCTCGGTTTTCGTGCCCGCTGCGGGGATGTACATCGACCGCCTCGGAGAGGTGGTCGCGGCAATATGCGCTCATGTGCATGCCGAGGGCCCGCCGGGCGGCGCAGTCTCGTACGCGCCGATGGCGGCGCACGCGCTGCTCGGAGAGGCGGTACGCCGGTGTGATGCGCGCGGTCGCAGCTTCCGCGCGATCGCGCAGGAGGAGATCTTCGGCCCTCTCGGCATGCTCGATACAGCCATCGGGGTACGCGCAGACTTGCGCGCCCGGCACATCGTGCCGGACTTCCTCCCCACCGGACCTCCCATGCAGCACCTGGGGCACAGCAACCTGGGAGAGAACGGCGCCTTCGTGGAGGAGGAGGCCGAGATGCCGTGGGTCGGGGCGGTCGCGACGGTTGCCGATCTGTTCCGGTTTGCGGAGATGCTTCGCCGCGGCGGCGAGCTCGACTCGGTCCGCTTGCTGTCGCCCGCGATCCTCGATCTGGCCACGCGCAACTGGACCGGTGAGAAGCCGAACGAGCTCTACGTTCAGCTGGTCTCGCGCAAGGGCTGGCGCCCCTATCCCGCGTACATCGGGCTCGGATTCTTTCTGCGGGGCGAGGCCATCTGCCCGCACCAGTTCGGAACGCTGGCCTCGCCGCGAACGTTTGGCAATACCGGCTATGGCAGCGCGATCTTCTGGGTCGACCCGGTGCGGGAGATGACTTTCGTGTGTCTCACCGCCGGTGTCATGGATGAGGCAGACAACATCGAGCGCTTCCAGCGCCTCTCCGACATCGCGCTCTCGGCCGCCGAGTGACCTTGCGCTGCTGCGCACGCTCAAGCGGCTCCGCGCCCGCAGCCCCGCTCCAGTGAGGGATCGCGGCGAAACTGCTATATTGGATCGCCGCCGAGTTCATCCAAAATCGCAATCGCGCCCGGAGAATCCTCGTGAGCAGCCAAGTCAAGACGAAGGGATTCCCGCTGCCGAGCTCGCTCAAGGTCGTCCCAGGCACCGAGCGGGCGCAGGCCGCCTATCCGTACTTCATCCAGTTCACGCCCGCGGATGACGAGCGGTTCTGGTTTTACAACTCGATGCATTTTCCCGAGCCCATGTCGGCCTTCGACATGGTCACGGCCGAGGCGGCCTACTGCGCGCTCGGGTCGGCCAACACCCGGGTGCATTGCCTTCCGACGACTCTCGGCATCGATCACCGCATCATCAATGGGCGCGTGTACATCGGCGGCAACGCCGTCACCGACCCCGCCGAGATCGCCCGCCGCACGCAGGAGTTCCAGAAGCGCGCCTTCTACTATTACGAGCACTGGGAGCGCCTGTACGCGCAATGGCGTCAGAAGATGCTGGCGCTCATTCGCGAGGCACAGGCGCTGCCGAAGCTCGACCTGCCCGAGTTCGAGCCTCTCGCGCACGTGCATGCCGGCCGCGGGATCGCCTCGAATCACTATCTCCTCGACGTTTATCACAAGACGCTCGAGGGGTACTTCCGCATGTGGCACCACCATTTCGAGTTCCTGCTGCTCGGGTATGGCGCCTATCTCACCTTCTTTGCGTTCTGCAAGAAAGCCTTTCCGGAGATCAGCGACCAGACCGTGGCCCGCATGGTCGCCGGGATCGAGGCGGAGATCTTTCGTCCGGACGAGGAAGTTCGGCGCCTCGCGCGCTGCGCGGTCGAGCTCGGGGTGGATGCGATGTTTCGCGATGACCTCCCTGCCGCAGCGGTGATCGCCTCCTTGGAGAAAGCCGGTACTCCCGGGCGCGAATGGTTGAAGGAGCTCGAGATCTCCCGCGACCCGTGGTTCAACGTGAACGTGGGCGACGGCTTCTATCACTATCACCGCTCCTGGAACGATGACCTCTCGATGCCCTTCGCCGCCTTGCCCGGCTACATCAGCCGCGTGAAGGCGGGAGAGTCACTCGAGCGGGAATACGAGAAGCTCCAGAGCGAGCGTCAGCAGCTCATCGCGGACTACCGCGATCTGCTGGGCTCGGATGAGGAGCGCGCCGCGTACGATCAGATGATCACGCTGGCGCACCGGGTGTTCCCCTACGTCGAGGGACACAAGTTCTACTGCGAGCACTGGTACACGAATCTGTTCTTCAACAAGATTCGCGAATTCGGGACGCTGCTCGCAGCGCACGAGTTCTTCCCCAAGGCCGAGGATGTTTTTCATCTGAACCATTACGAGCTCGAATCGGCCATCATCGACCTGATGTCATCGTGGTCCAACGGCTCCCCTGCGCGAGGCCCGCAGCACTGGCCGCAGATCGTCGCCGAGCGGCGTGCGGCGATCGCCGAATGGGCCAAGCAGCCCACGCCTCCGGCGCTTGGGCCGGTGCCCGATGTGATCGACGATCCGGCGATCGTGATGCTCTGGGGCATCACGCGTGAGAATCTCGACACCTGGCTGGCCGCCGGAACCGGGGCTTCGAGCAACGAGATCCGGGGCTTTGCCGCCTCGAATGGTGTCGTCGAGGGGCCTGCGCGCGTGATCAAATCCGTCGAGGAGATCTCGCGCCTGCAAAAAGGTGACATTCTCGTCTGTCAGATCACCAATCCGACGTGGGCACCGCTCTTCCAGAAGATCTCTGCCGCCGTTTCCGATATCGGCGGCTCGATGAGCCACATGGCGATCGTGGCCCGCGAGTTCGGCCTGCCGGCCGTCGTTGGAACGGGCACGGCGACCACCCGGATCAAGGATGGGCAGCGCATTCGCGTCGACGGCGGCCGCGGCGTGGTCACCCTCCTGCAATAGAGATCGCAGGTGCCGCTCACCGCGAAGGACGTAGCCGAGATCACGCGGCTTCTGGAGGAATCGAGCTTCGACGAGTTGTACCTCGAGCTCGATGGGATGAAGCTCTCCCTGCGGCGCGGCTCCGCTGCACCCGACGCCGCAGTCGCGCACGCTCCTGCGCAGCCGTCTGCCTCGCCCGCGCCGGCGGCCGCCTCGCCGGTCACTCAGCGGCCGCACGCCGCCGCGATCGGCGATCCCAATGTCGCGGACGTGCCTGCTCCTCTGCTCGGCACGTTCTACCGTGCGCCCAAACCGGGTGCCGCACCGTTCGTCGAGGTGGATTCGGTGGTCGAGGAGGACACGATCATTGGCATCATCGAGGTGATGAAGCTGATGAACACCGTGCGCGCCGGTGCCAAAGGCCGGGTGACCGAGATCCTGGCGCGCGATGGCGTGCTGGTCGAATACGGCGAGACGCTCCTCAGGATCAGCAAGACGGGCTGAGCGTGACACCCCTGCGACGCATTCTCATCGCGAACCGCGGGGAGATCGCGATGCGGATCATCAGGACCTGCAGAGCGCTGGGCATCGAGACCGTCCTTGCGGTATCCGAAGCCGACCGCGAGTCGATGCCGGCGCGAGCTGCTGACCGAGCCGTGTGCATCGGCCCCGCGCGCGCGCTCGACAGCTATCTCAGAACCGAGACGATCGTTCACGCGGCCCTCGGCACGCAATCACAAGGGATCCATCCGGGGTATGGCTTTCTTTCGGAGCGTTCGGCACTTGCGCGCCTGTGCGAGGAGCATGGCGTGATCTTCATCGGGCCCACGGCGGCGCAGATCGAGGCGGTCGGAGACAAGCTGCGTGCGCGCGCCGAGGCCCAAAGGGCAGGGGTGCCGGTTGTCCCCGGAGGCGCCGTGACGTCGCCCATCGAGGCCGACTCGCTGGCACGCCAGATCGGTGTGCCGCTGCTGGTCAAGGCCGTCGGCGGGGGAGGCGGGCGCGGCATGAAGCGAGTGGACCGGCTCGAGGATCTGCCCCACGCGCTGCAGCTCGCCTCCGCCGAGGCGGGCGCCGCCTTCGGCGATGCGCGCGTTTATCTCGAGCACTTCGTCACGCGCGGGCGGCATATCGAGGTGCAGGTGCTCGGCGATGGGACCGGGCAGGTGATCCACCTCGGGGAGCGGGACTGCTCGGTCCAGCGCCGCTATCAGAAGCTCATCGAGGAGACTCCGGCACCCGGGCTCACGCAGAGCTTGCGCGAGCGGATCCAGCAAGCGGGCGCGCGTTTCGCGCACTGCCTTGCCTATCGTGGTGCGGGAACCGTGGAGTTCCTGGTGGATGTGGCGCGGGACGCATTCTTCTTCCTCGAGATGAACGCTCGGATTCAGGTGGAGCACCCGGTGACCGAGGCCGTGACGGGCGTGGACCTCATCGCCGAGCAGCTCGCGATCGCCAGCGGGCAGGGGCTGCGCCTGAGCCAGGCCGACGTGCGTCCGCGCGGCTGCGCGATCGAGTGCCGGGTCAATGCGGAGGACCCTGCGAGGGACTTTCAGCCAAGTCCAGGCCGAGTGAGCGAGGTTGCCTGGCCGAGCGGAGCCGGCATCCGAGTGGATACGTACATCGGCAGCGGCTCGGTCGTTCCGCCATTCTACGACTCGCTCATGGCGAAGATCATCGCGCACGCACCCGATCGCGCTTCTGCTCTGCAGCGTTTGCGCGCCGGGATCGGCTCCGCCCGCGTTGCGGGCGTTGCGAGCAACTTGCCCTTTCACGCTCGGGTCCTCGATGATGCGGAGTTCCAGGCGGGTGGTGTGGACACAGGCTTCGTGGCGCGCTTGCTCGAGCGTGGTCGTGGCGCATCGGACCCGCCGCGGGATCCTTGATCTCTCCGACGCCGCGTCCAAGGTGGAGCACTCGATATGGCCGATGTTCAGATTGTGGAAACCTCGCTGCGCGATGGCAATCAATGCCTGTGGGCCGCGCTCGGCATCGATACTGCCAGGACGCTGACGATCGCCCCGGTCATGGACCGCGTGGGTTACAAGGCGATCGACTTCACCACCTCCACCCACATGGGGGTGGCGGTGCGGTACAAACAGGAGGATCCGTGGGAGCGCATTCGACTGATGGCAGCCGCAACGCCCCGCACACCCCTGCAGTTCATGTCCACGGGCTTTCGCTTCATCTCGTGGGAGACGGCAAGTCCAGAGTTCATGGCCCTGGCGTTCCGGACGCTCGCGCGCAACGGTATCCGGCGCTTCTGCCTGGCAGACCCCATGAACGATGCCGACTCGAATGTCGCCTGCGCCCGAATGGTGAAGCAGGGCGGCGGCGAGTTCGTCATTGCAGCGCTGGTGTTCACCCTCAGCCCGATCCACGACGATGCGCATTATGCCGAGCGTGCGCGCAAGCTCGCCGCATCGCCCGACATCGACGCGCTATACATCAAGGACCCGGGCGGACTGCTCTCGCCGCAGCGTGCCGCGAAGCTCATTCCGGCAATCAGGGCGCAGATCGGCAGCAAGCCTCTGGAGCTGCATTCTCACTGCACCATCGGACTTGCCGAGCATACCTACATGGACGCGCCGGCATACGGGGTCAGCGCGGTTCAATGCGCATCTGGCGCGGCCGCCGATGGAAACTCGAATCCCTCGGCCGAGCGCATCATTGCGAACCTGCGCGCGCTCGGGCACACGGTGAGCCTCGATGGCGATGCAATGCAGGAGGTGGCCGACTACTTCACTCATCTGGCCGAGGCGGAAGACCTGCCGGCTGGCAAGCCGCAGGGCTTTGATGCCGCCTACCTTCATCATCAGCTGCCCGGTGGCACGATCGGCACAATGCGGCGCCACCTCGCCGAGGCGCGGCTATCGCAGCTCGAGGGGGCGGTGATCGAGGAGCTGGGTCGTGTGCGCGAGGAGCTCGGTTGGCCGATCGTGATGACACCCTTCGCGCAGATGGTCATCACCCAGGCCGTGATGAACGTGACGGGACGTGGGCGCTACACCGTCATCCCGGATGAGGTCATCCGCTACGCGATCGGGCGATTCGGCAAGCCCAACGTGCCGATCGCACCGGAGGTGATGAATCGTATCGAGGCACTGCCTCGAACGCGTGAGCTCCGCGCCGAAGCGCCCATGGCGCCGGTCGCGCAGCTGCGCGAGCGGTTGGGCCCGAAGCTCTCGGACGAGGAGCTGCTCCTCAGAGCGACGATGCCCGCAGGACAGGTGGATGCGATGCTGAAGGCCGGACCGGCTGCCCGGCACTACGACCCTGCTGCAAAGCCGCTCATCAGCCTCGTGCGAGCTCTCACCGCGCGCAAGGACCTCACGGAGGTTTGCATCGAGAAGCCCGGTTTTCAACTGAGGCTGCGTCGTGCCGCCCCGAGCGTTGCGCGCACGCCGGCGGCATAGAGAGGCACGATGAAGCACTTTGCTGAGCGGGTGGCGTTCGTCACCGGAGGGGCGAGCGGGATCGGCTACGGAATGGCCCATAATTTCCTGCGCGAAGGAATGAGAGTCGCGGTTGTCGACTGGAATACCGAGCACATCGAGGAGGCGCGCGGCAAGCTCGCAGCGCTCGGGGCGGTGCACTTCATCCGCGCCGACGTGGGTAATCGTGACGAGGTCAGAGAGGCTGCACGCGAGGCGATCCGCGTGTTCGGAAAGATCCACGTACTGTGCAATAACGCCGGGGTGAGCGGTGGCGGGAACGTCGAGGACCCGGACTTCGAGGCCTGGGATCGCGCGCTGCGCGTGAATCTGGGCGGGGTCGTCAACGGCGTGAAGATCATCGCTCCGCTCATCGTGAGCCACGGAGAGGGTGGCCACGTCGTGAACACCTCCTCCATGGCAGGCATCGTGCCGCTGCCGCTTGCGGGTCTTGGCGCGTACATGACGGCGAAGTTCGCCGTGCGCGGCCTCAGCGAGTCACTGCGCCTATCGCTCGCGCCGCACGGCATCGGGGTCTCGTGCCTGTTTCCGGGCGGCACTCGCTCGCGCA